>Ga0105098_10000013_pt1 | contig 51206 bp, 39 predicted proteins | sample PPLLak21cMay2015_FD_79137 | JGI IMG/M metagenome (GOLD analysis project Ga0105098, IMG submission 79137) | Freshwater sediment microbial communities from Prairie Pothole Lake near Jamestown, North Dakota, USA - PPLs Lake P7 Core (1) Depth... | ecosystem: Environmental > Aquatic > Freshwater >... | reverse complement strand
TGAACAACCCAGGGAGTAAAGAATCCCTGAAAATTTGGGCCTTACAGGCTCAAATTTTCAGGAGACTCTTCGCTACGCTCAGAGCGACATATCTCATATCACCTCGACATTAGACACTCCCTCCTGCCGCCATAAAGCCTATCTCGGTATGTTCTTAGAAAAATGGCCGTACAAGAATGGTCATATTAAGCTGTTTTGGTACTGAAAATTCCCTAAAGCTTGTGGCTCACTTATGAAAATCCCTATTCTAAAAGTAAACTTTCAAATTGAATTATTTGGGCCTATAACTGAGTAAAGGCAAGCTATGCCAACAGCATATTTTTCGCGTCGGGTATGAGGGGAACAGGGCTTGTAATGGGCTACAGCTGTAAAATCTGTACCACGAACAATCTTAGCGGAACGTTTCGTTAACATCAACATTCTGCAAGGAGTATCGCTCATTTTGGTATTTCACCGCAGTACAGCAATGGACTTATGCAGGCAATTGATAAGCAAGCCAATTTTCACGATAAGACTCAAGGCGTCTGCTAACCCATTGCAAACGAGAGTGCAGGCTATAATTTGTGTCCAGCTTTTGCGCTTGACGCCAGTATAGAAACGCCTGGCGTAATAATAATCGTACTTGGGTCCTAGATCTTTGAGGGAACGTTTTTCTGCCTCTTGCATCGTTGTTAGTTTCCTGCCAGATTATTTCTAGTTGGCCAATGCAAACTCTTGCCAGATGATAATGGACTATCCCAAGTCCGGAATCATATCGTAAAGCAACATTGTTTAGTATATCGAAGGCCTCCTGGAGACTTTCAGGTTTTCCATCCCGAAACAATACCCAGGCGAGGGTATCAATGTAATTAGCAAGTCGTTTTTCGTAGTTAGTTGTTGCCCAGGTCAACGGATCAAGCAAATTCTGCAATCGCTTGTCTGCATTCACCGCAGAGGAATTGGTCTTGGGCGAGTCGGGAACAACGCTTCTCAACAGGTTCTGCATGTCATAAATATTCTTCTGTGCATCCTGTTGTGCAACATCAAGATTGAAGTTCAATTCAGCCCAGTTAAAAGCTGAGCTATTATATAGGTCACAGGTAAACACGATCCGTTCGAACAAATCCCTGGAGAACAAGGCAATGGCCTGACTGGCCATGACTTTACCGATCATGTCCGTAGAATAACTATCATTTGCATCCTTCAGATATGCAGCAAGCTTATCTGCTCTCAAACACAGACGGGCGAGTTTCTTATAAGCATCGGACTCAACCCCTTTACGCATTTTTGCCAGGTCCCGAAGGTATTGCGCGAGGATCTGATCCAATAGAGGGGATTGCACCGAGCAATCCACCTGTTTGATCTCCTGGATGAGAGTCTTATGACTCTCGATAAAGTTCTCGGTATGAACCACATCCTTGAGTTGATTGGCTTTTTCAAGTGCGGCTGAATATTCACCCAGGTTGGTCGTCAAGACGCATTCCAAAATGAAGGGCTCGAGCCGTTTCACCATTTGATGATCAAAGGGAGTGAGACTGAGGTGGAGATTCTTTGCCTCTTCGGAAGCCGTCATCGCCTCATCGAACCGGTTCTGTTGGTCAAATATATGAGTCAAATCAAGGAACAGTTCTGCGATGGTATCCTCATAAGGGCAGTCACTGATCGCGAGCATCAAGTGATCCGCAACGAGATGTAATTCATTCAGGGAAACAAATATGCTAGCCAGGGCAATGTGAATCTGGGTTGGATTTACCACACTTTCAAACTGGAGGCGTCCATGTATGTGTTCCCTCTTGGAAAGATCAACAGCCTCTGACAGGCTTGTTTGGCGCGAAACAGAAGACTTGATTGTCTCACGAGAAAGGTATTTATGAGGGTCAAGCGGGGAAATTGATTGAATAAGCTCGATAAGATCGTCTGCGGCTACACGGAATAGTCCTAATTTTTTGTTTAGCAATGCAAGCGAATAAATTGCCAGAGGATGGATGGGGACCAGAGATTTCGATTGGGAAATCAGGCTTTCCACAATATGAAGATGTTCATCACTTATTTTCTTGCCATCACTGGCATTTAGGCGGGCCTGAGTGGCAATATCGTCCAGGATGGCGATCAAACTAAATGCTTCCCAGGCATACAGGCTGGAGAGCTGGTAGGATGCGACCTTGCGACCCAATGGAGTGAAAAACGAAGCGGATTTCTCATTATGAATAGAGGCAACAAAACTTCCCATAAGCATGCCGGCCTCGTGCGCCAGATCACGTGCATATTCATACGCCTTGCCTTCTACGAGAAGTTTGATCGTGAAAAGTGATAGCTCAGCATATACATCGATCGCCCAACGCTCCTCAAAGAGGATCTCGGCCTGGTTTTTTCCGTCCACCAGGAGTTTTATATACTCTTTTACATCCGTCAGCTGCCTCCGCCCTCGTTCGGCCAGAACCAAGCAATTATGCCGGCGCTTCACATTTTTAACGCTCCGGCATTCTTCGTCAAGGATAAGCTGCTGATAATAATTCTGACGCAGAGCCAGCAACTCCTCAAAAACCGGCTGAAAAGAAGCAAGAGGCGTTTCAGCTGGGTCAAGCCGTGTGCCTGCAATGCTTTTTGCCAGCTCAAGGATATTAATATCCGGGATATAAGCATTTCCAACAACGCGCCATGCCAGCCAGTACCTTAACTGACCAATATTACAGCTCTCAGGGTCAAGAACGGATTTATATACCTGGCAAGCCTCCTGCGACTGGAGACAGTCCTTTCGGTAATACTTCAAAACCTCATCGAAGGCGGGTAGCCAGTCCAGCTGCCGCCATCGGAAAGTATACGCAGGATATTGCTGATACGCAAAATCAAGATGATCTACTGCTTGATTGAGCAAACGCATAGCATCCGGCACATTTGTGACTATGCCACGGTTGCCAACCTTTTCATAGTTGCCGATCAACCAATCGAGGGAACGAATAAATGGATCGCCATTCTCGGCCAGTCCTCCAATCAGGGACCAGCCCATGTAAAAGTTTGCACTTTTGTTCCATGCCAATTCCGGCCGATTAAAAACATCGGTACGAAGGAATTGATCGGCTTGGCCCCAGTTGCCTGCTAGGCAGTACGTTTTGGCAATATCGATCAATGTGCGGCCGTTTTGTGAATAGGCACACAGCATCTCCTGGTAAAAACCGACCGCTTCAGCAAAGCGATCCAAACAACGCAGGGCGTCTGCTATACGATGTGTGGCAGACATTCGGTCCTGTACCAGGCGCGCTTTCTCATCGAAAACCGACGACAATGCTTTGATATCTCCAGGTAATCGTTGAATTGCACGATCATAGTAGTTGATGGCTTTATGAAAATAATCCAATGATTTATGATAGTCATCGGCATAGCCTCGGGCTACCGGGTCGATCTTATAGGGATTCACTGGACGATCTTTGTAATGGCGCGTGTAGGCCCGCTCGCGCAATCTGCCGCGCTGATAATAAGCTGTGCCCAGGAGATGATAAGCTTCCGGAAAGTCAGGTCTCAGCTTCAGTGCAGACTGACAGCTAATCACAATATCGGCAAAAACAGTGCGGGTGATGTGTAATCCATTTTTGAACTGATAAAATCGCCCCAAGGCAAGCATATACTGTGTTTCAGGCAGGGGCGGGCCTGTTTTTTCGGATAAGGTCAGATATTTCATTCCCTGGTTAACATCCCCCTGGAACAGTAGCATGACCCCCAAATGATAGTAACCATATCCAAAAGAATTGCGGGTCGACTCCTCCATATGGACCGCTTTCCGGTAACTGGCAATCGCATGCCACCAATTATGATGATAGGCAGCATCCAATCCTTGAAGAAAGAGCTTCAGGCTCCTCCAAGAGGAGGCCAAGTGTGCATGTTCTCCCAGATTGAAGACCAGTTTGACAGCCAGTGTGAAAGCAATTTCATTGATGGTATTGCGATCAATATCCAAGGCGGAATTTTCCGGAAGAATTGCCATGTCCACAGCCACTGTTCGTCCCCCCCGTTTCTGATATTCCACCCATATCGCTATGGTGCGATCCTCTTTACGCTGGATCGTACCTCTCACCCGAGTTTCAACGAGGTTAGACAGAAGAGGGGCTATCAGATTCCCGAACGGAATTTTGACATCCTTCGTCTCGATGTTGCCCAGAATCCGAACCTGTTCGATCAGTTCCTGGTCCTGGCCGCTGGTGACAAAAACAGCCAGGCCTCCATTACTCCGCAAGCTTAGATTTTCGACCTGGCGTAAGTCCAATAATAGCGAAATGTTTTTGAGCCGATCGACAAAAGACTGTGTGATTAGGTTGGCTATTACTTCTAATCCTGGGTCTTCCTGTGCTTTTACGACTTTAAAAGGAATGACGATATGCTTGGGCGTAATCTGGATAAACCAGTAAATCATGGCCAACGTTGTAAACATCAATCCGCTAAAAATGCCAATGGCCATCAAGACCAGAAGATCTCTTTCGATGTCCCTGAGATATAGATAGATTGGCAAAAGGAAGCTTCCAAATATCCAGGTAGTTATTAACAAGAGCCACGGAGTCGAGTGATTCGTAAAGAAATTAGCGATTTTCAAAAGGCGCGCTAGTGGGTTGATAGATGGCGCGTTGGATGAAATCAGGCGCTGAATTCTGGCCTCCCTGAAATGTTTGAAAATATACTGAAGGTTTGCCCGCTGTTGGCTCAGCAGATTATTGGGATTCGATACAAGCAACAATAGCGCCAGCGCCAGCAAAGGGACGACAAACAGGTCTTCAGACAGAAAAAGGATCGAACAGAAAACAAGATAAACTCCTGTTCCGACGACGATCCTCCATGCGAAGCCAGACACGGTAGGCGATCCAAATCGCCTCTCACGACTATAAGATTTCCACGAGTCCTTGATCCCAAAATACAAGGGGAAGGGCACGATCGCAATCAGGCTGGCTAGTAAAACAGCTCGCAAAAACCAGTGCGGAATAAATACGTAAAGGGCTGCAAAATTCTGGAGCAAATGATTCAACGATACGAGCAGGAGAATATTGATAATGACCAGAATCACAACACCAGGCCTTACCAGATTGGAGAGGAACTTGTTCCTGGCAAAAAGGCGCCGCAAGCAGAACTCCAGAAGGAGTACCGTGAGGGTAACCAGAAAGATCTGAAGTGTTAGGATTTCTTCATGATGGAGGTAGAAGACAATCATTGCCGCAGAAAGCGAAAACACCCGTTTTCGCTTTCGAAAGCCTGCTCTCCAGTAAACATCGGCATTGACCATGTTTATCACCGGAAGACTGCATAGCCCCCACAATATTAATCTTGTGATTCCTCCCAGGACCAGCCAATTCCCCAAACCATCGACCACGTTTCTTAATGTCAAAAGATAGACAGGGAGGATTACAACGTTGGCTAGCAGATCTAAAAGTTCTTTCCTGCGCTTCGTTGGAAAAGGCGAAAGTATCGAGGTGCGTACATGCTGGGAATTAGTCTTCGATATTGACATATGGGGCTCCAGGGACAAAGTGAATGTCCAGTGACTTTAATTTCATGATTAAGAATGCCACTATACTTAGCGGAACCGCGTAGGATACAGATTCTACGCGTTGGAACCAACATGGAGCATGAGGGCATCTCAATCAACTTGAGATGCCCCTGCTATATACAGCATGCAAATCACTCATGATGGAATCCAAAACCGTATCCGTTCGGCCTGCTTTTTGAACATAAACAAAGGACTACAGATCGGTAAACTCCAGGTTCCAGGAGGAACTTGTACGATCCCTTCAAGATCATCCAGCACCAGCCCATCTTGAAGCAGCTGTGTACGGAACAAACTCAACCATGCACGCACTGACAGATAGAGTGCTGAATCCAGTGTCATGATGGGCCAGACCCGCTTCTGAGGACCGCAGGTAAGGATCTCACGCAGGCTGGCGAGCGTTCGTTCATCCCAGCCTAACAATTCATCGAAATCATCCACAAGCAATAAAACAGGCTGACGTGGCATACCGGATCGGTGCAACCACAGTTCCAGAGATTGAACAAACTGCCTCGCGCCAGACTGGTTGCTGGCAAACACGCCCACGCAATGGGAACTGCCCGTAATAGCATCCGGCCATTCCTCCACACGACTGGTGATGACACCAAATTGGATCTGATGCGATCCATAGCTGGATATTACGAAGCGGGCAATACAGCGCAGGAACGGTGTTCTTCCAAGGCTCTCACGCCCCACGAGAAGTATCGGACCTGGAGCTGGATCATGCATATTTAGCAATATAGGAAGATCATCTTCTGCCTGGCCCAGGAACAACGTCCCTTGCGGCAAGGGTCCAATTTCCTTAAGTACCTGCTCGAGGGAAGACATCATAAGATTCCCAGGACTCAAGGCAACCTCAGCAACTGGCAGATACAAAGCGGAAGCAGGTCCGGACTCGTTTGAGTCTATGTATAACTTGTCCATGACAACCTCCTCTCAAAATGAAAGAATTTAATCTCCGGCTACAGATTTCGGCCTTTTGTTCGAGGGTGGATATTTTGGTATGATGGAACCCTGGCTGACATCCCGTACAATACCTCCTGACGGATATTCTTCCGGATTCGGAAAAATTACATCTGGAACCGTACCATTCTTTGCAACGGCCGAGGCAATTTGCATAATTAGCATGTAGACGGCTTTCTCCTGGTTCTGTTCTCTGATTCGGTCCAGGAGCGGGATCAGTCGTGACATTGCGGCAGAACCAACTGTACTTGCCGCAGACTCCTCCATTAGGGCTTTTCGAAATTCCTCATTCGGCTGCAAATCGGCGATATTAACACCGAACCTTGGGTTGATGAAAATACCAAACCCGCGTACCCGCTCGGCAACTTCAGAACTGAGCGCCATTTTCAAATAGGCACGCCCATCTTTCGAATTGAGTTCATTGAAAGACTTGGCAATAAACACTCTGTTTCGGGCAACATCATTGACCGCAGTCCGAACAATTTCATCCCAGGCATTATCTGTCGGGAACCGCAGTACTTGCAGTCGCCGACTTTCATCAGCCTTGCGCAAGTCCACGAAGTAAAACACTTTGAAATCAATATTTACAGCGACTTTCTCACTGGTATAAACATCACTCAGTGAGATCTGACTCGTTCGCATGTCTAGTCTTGTTTCGTTGTCAACCTCTTCAATCCAGGGAATGGTGAATACTAATCGATCGGGGCTTACAAATCGATGGAAACGACCAAAGCGATAGATCACACCAATGTGATTCTCGGTTGGACGGTACAGAATATTCGCAAATCTGTTCATAGTAGTTCTCCTTTCTATATCCCTGCACGCCAGCAGGGATCGTCACCGGAAGGATAAGGCGGTGTGGGGAGCGGCTTTTGATTCCGCTCGTGCGTTCGTCCGATGGACTCCTTTGCTCTCCACCTTTTCTGAGCGGTATATTTGTGTCTGAGCTTCACAGTCATTGGACACCTGTTTTCCTGGGTCAAATCCTTTTCAATTCTGATAAGCCTGATTACACTTTATCAAGTACAACCCATTTATAGAACTGGATTCCTGCATACTCCCTTTAAACAAACGACCCACCTCTTTCGAATGAGGTGGGTCAACCGTTTTAGCACCGAGGGCTAACTATTTATTTTTTTCCAATCAGGTTATACCGCTCCGCCATAACAGCCGCCTCCGTTCGATTCCTCACTCCAAGTTTGCCGAGGATATTGCTCACGTGCTTTTTTATGGTGCCTTCTGATCTGCCCAATTCTATCGAGATGCGCATATCAGACATTCCGCTTGCCAGCAAAGCCAGAACGTTTCGTTCCGCCGGTGTGAGGGGTGTGAGATCAAAAGGCGCGAGCGGCGCATCCGGGGAACTCTCCTTTTGGTGCAGCGCCCAACGGATCGCATTGAGAAGTTCGTGGCGGGAAAAACCCTTGCTTAATGGGTAAGTACCAGCCTGACGCGCCGGTTCAATCAACTCGGGATAAACAGTGATCATGACCACCGGCAACATGGGTTGAAGTTTGCGAAGATCGGGAAGAATATGTATCCCCGCTTGTTTATCTCCCAGCCAGGCTATGTCCAAGACGAGGACATCCGGCGTTTTATTCCGGACTAAGGCTGGCAGGTCCAAAAGTTCAGTCGTACTTCCTACACATTCCATGTCATCTGCTTCCGAAACGATCTTGAGCAATCCTTCAGCAGCATAGATATGATCATCCGCGATCAATACTCGGATCTTGCTCATTGTGTATTCTCCTTTTCGATTCTAGGAACCATGACATCGATCAGTGTTCCCTCACCAGGTTTCGAATTAATGACCAGCCGTGCACTGATTTTCCGTGCCCAATTATGTATGGATTGCAGGCCCATACCTCTCTTGCGGTCCTTCATAATTCCTGGAGAGAAGCCAACGCCCCGATCTTGAACGACAAGCCTGCTTTGCCTTGGTTCCAATTCCAAAGTAATTTTCACCAGGCCGTCTCCAGACTTCGGCAGGTTCGCGTGCTTATGTATATTACTTATAGCTTCCTGGCAGATACGATAGAGGACCAGTTCAACATCTGCTGATGGGCGCACTTCGCCGCGGATCGAGAGATTGACGCCCGGCAAACCGGAAGCCTGGATGAGTAAGCCAAGAGCAACTGCCAGCCCGCGTGTGACCAAAACTGGATCGCGCATATCCTCCAGAATCCGTTCCAACTGCTGGTAGGTATGGCGGGAGAATCGCCATAGTTCCTCGGCCTCATCCAGTAGTTCGGGATTGCGTCGATGCTTTCGCTTTTCCTTCTCGAATATCGATTCTGCGGGTTCCATCACTTTGAAGGCATAAGTATTAAGGACATCATGAAGATCCTCCCGCAATCGGTTCCGTTCCCGCTGGGTTGCAAGAACCTCGTTTTGCCTGAGGAGACGCGCATTATGTATGGCGACCGCCGCATGCCCGGCAAGCATACGAAGCGTACCAAGTTCCATGTCACTGAACCAATGTCGACGGCGATAATTGACATAAAGCATTCCTATAATATTCTTGCGAAGCTCCAGGCGGCAGACTGCAACGGAACAGACATCTTCTTGTTCTGCAAACCTGCTCCGCAGATCTTTTTGTGATTTCAGGTCCTCGATGGTTACCAGTCCACTAGGTTCAAGCTTTGCTAGCGAGGTCAAACCGTGGGTGCTAAACGTCCCTTCGTGCAGGAATTCCGTTTGTGCTCCGGCAGTTACAGCTTCGGTAACGAGAAGCTCATCCTTTTGTGAATCGTAGGGGGCCAGATAGGCAACATCCGCATGCAAGACTTCCGTTGTCGCCTGTGCGATCCGGCGCAGGACTTCCCGGGGCTCCGCCAACTCAGAAAACGCTCGCGTGACGACCTGCAGGTGTTCCATAACATGGACCCGTTCTTCCAATTGCTGATGCAGATTGCTGCGATAGATAGCCGCCGCCGCCTGGCTGGCACAGGATTCCAGCAATTCTAATTCCATTCTCCGGATGGGATCACTCGTCATTTTATTGTCGACAACCAACATGCCGACAACTTCGCTGTTTACGAGCAACGGAAGTACGACAAAAGGGTTGGCATCGAATAACCGATAAAAATCTTCTACGAGTCGCCCTTGTTCGTTTGCAGGGTTGACGACCTCCAGCTTCCTGCTCAGAAACACCCGGCTAAATACCTCGTCTGTATCAACTCGAATTGGGATCTCAAGATTCTTTGCCTTGTAATGAAGAGCCGTGTAGTGAAGCACTCCATGCAATAGCACATCATTGATATATTGTTGAAACGAATGAGAATTGTCATCCAGCATTTCCCAAACATGATGGGCATCTGAATACTCGAGCTGCCCAATCCCCGTGAAGCCTTTAAGCGCATTGAGTTCTTTATCGTAGAGCAGTAACACTGCGCGATTGAATCGCAATCCGTATTCGGCTGTGACAGCAGTCAGCAGGATATTGTAGATCACCTCAGGATCGTTTGTAAGTTGCCCAGCAATACTCAAGTGATGGAGAAGATCTAAAAGCTGAGCACGACGCTCCTTTACATCGAGGAGTTCAGAATTGCGAATTGCAATTGCCGCATGGTTACTTAAAATGGAGAACAGGGCAATTTGAGAGTCATCCCAATCATGGGGGGAATGCCTAGCTGCATATAACACCCCCACGACATGCTCGCCAACCTGGAGGGGAGAAGCGATTACAGCCTGCACGCCAATCGGGCTGATAAGACGTTGACCAAAAATTGACTGTGGATCAGCACTCGCGTTTCTTGAGGTATACACTTTCTTCTCCGATAAAACGCGGCCGCCATTACGTTCCACCGAGAAGTGAAAATTACGAGCATAATCTTCTGTGACTCCCACATATCCCACACCGGGAACAGCGCGGATTTCCTTACTCTCCTTATCATATAGGGCCACCCCTGCCATTTCACAATTCATGAGTTGACTTGCAGTCAAGGCAACAGTGTTCAAGGATGCATTCTTGTTTGCTGCCGAAGTGATCTCCACCAGGCGTTGCTCCAGGTTTTTCAGGAAAGCGAGTTCTTCTTTTTGTAACTTATATTGGCGCGCATTGTTAATTGCGATCGCTGCCTGCTGCGCGAAATCCTGTGCAACCTCCACATCATCCTGAGTAAAATGGTTGTGCATCCAGCTATCAACAGACAACCAACCTATGATTTGATCCTTGATGATAAGGGGAACCCCAATCCATGACCGTATACGAGCCGTACCTACAATGGGATCGAGCAGTTGATCTTTCCATAAATCGCTGACCAGGATCGGAAGACCACTTTCCTTCATTTTCTGGAAAGGAACGTTGGTATTCGGGTCCAGACAAATGTTCCGCAGCAATTCTTCATCGGACGCAATGAATCCAGCCATGGATTTTAGTCTCAGCCCATCCTTTTCTTGTAGAAATAAAGAAGCTGTATCATATGGAACAACTTTCCTTAGTTGCTCAAGAATAGTTTCAAGGATCTCACCTTCCTCAAGAGTCGATGTAAGATTTCGTGTACTCTGGCGCACGGCTTGCGCCAGACCATGTTTCTTCTTTTCCGCTTCAAATAGCCGGGAGTTTTCCATGGCAACCGCAACAACACAGGCAAGAGTTGTCATGAACTTTGTTTCCTGTTCGGTGAAACCTCGACGATCCAGGTTGCCTCTTGAATCCAACTTGTTTACAATTCTCAGAACTCCAAACGTACCTTCCAGTCCATTAAGAGGCACAGCCACTAGATGTTGAACCATGCCGGTGAGTAGTTTTTGACTGTAACGTACCATGTTTTCCGGTACGAGTAACTCGCTGGTGGCTGCATTATTTTCGACCATCCGTTTGCCATAGGGTTGGTTTGGCGTTTGCAAGGCCGCTCTTCCAGTGAAACCTTCCCCGATCGCGTATGTTTCTTCTTTGAACCAGCCTTCTTCAATGCCTGAAAGTGCAGTTCGATGCAAACGGTTCTCTTTTTTTAGAAATACTGCGGCTGTTTCTGCATGTAATTCAGTTTGAACTATATCTGCAACTAATTGAGCCAGCGCGTCGGGGTTTTCGATCGTCACAAGCTTTTGACTAAGTGAACTCAGAATATCCATCTCACGTTTACGTCGATGCGATTCCTGTTGCTCCCATGCAAGTTGTCGCTGGTTTGCTACCAGTGTGGAGAGAATATTGGAGAGTGCCCTGCTAAGTTGCAAATCTCCTTCGGAAAATCCCTGTCGGCGATTGCGGAAAAGAGTAAAGGTACCGATAACTTCTCCATGAATTTTTAGTGGAAAACAAGCCATGGAACGCAAATCGTAGCGCCGCAGAAGTTCTTCAAACTTGATGAGCCCAGGTTTTTGAAAGTCCTCAATGTATTGATCTTCCCCTTTCTTAAACGCTTCCACTGCAAGGCTGGATGAATCGAGATCTAGAAATGAAATTTTCTGAACATCCTTAGGATCGAGCCCATAATGATTGCATAAGACTAATCCCTCCCGACCAGTTTCTTCATCAATTTGATGGACTCGAACGGTGGCTACTCGGCAGCCCAATAGCAACACCATGGCGCGTACGATCTCGTCAGTTCCACGAAACACATCTGTGGAAAGTGCCAATTCAGAGGCCTGAGAAACAGCATCAAGTTTACGTGCCAAACTCTCCGCGCGGGCACGATCCGCCCGACGATTTTGGTCGATCACCCGTTCCAGATCTTCCGCAAGAGTACGCTGTTTTTGCATCAAGGACCGACGTTGATCAAGATCTTGCACCCAGGCGCTTACGCCAATAATCTCCTGTTGATCATTGAATAAGGGGCAAGCGTTGATTTGCGCAGAATACTTCGCTCCAGTCCGGTCTGTTAATTTAATTTCCGCAGTCGTCATCGATATAGAATTTCCGAGGGCCTTATTGATTGGACACGTCGGGCAGGAATCCCCCTTGGGTAGATTCTCTGAACAAAGTACTTGGGCGCATGTCAATCCCCCCGGTTTTACTATGTGCCGCTCTGCCATGGCGGCATCCCAAGCAGTGACGTTCAATTCCTTATCGAGTCGGAGCCAGCCTTGCCATAGGTGCCCTAACTGGTCTTCCAAAATCAAAGATAAGGTTTGCAGGCGTTCACCCATTCTCCTGCGTCGATAGTAAATCATGTAGAAGGCTGTCATGATTAACAGAAGACCAAACTGAGGTAGGAGCTGCGTGAACCAATATTCGAAGGATCGAAGTTGCGAAGCTGGAATTTCCATGCCCCATGTCAGAATACTCGTCGCCGCGATCCCTATCATGAGGAATAGCAGTGTTCTGAAGCCAAGAAAGCGGGCTGTTAAAAGTAAGGGCAGAAAATAAAACATGAATATATAGACATTGGATTGTCGGTTCATATGTGTGAATGACCAATAAAAATAGGCAACCACAAACCCATCGAAGATGATCTGTGATCGCACCATCTCCAGACTTTCAAAAAGATCTGCTTTCAGAATTGATACGGATAATAAGATCAGAATAAACAAGAAATAGATCCAGAGCACTGTTCCCGTCAATGATTGTAAGATGGGTATTTCTTGTCGGAGGAATAGATAACCAAAATTCATCGTGCTGATTAAGAGCACAGCAAATCTTATGGCGATCACTAACTTGAGAAATCCAGCAGAACTGGACGCCCAGTTATAGTAAAAATTCGAAAGGCTTCTTGTAATTGCAGGAAGCTTATTCTGCAGGCTGGGATGGATTGTCATGACAATTCTCCTTTCCACTAATGAGTCTAATTCCAGAAATAAAGGTAGATCCATGCAAAGGATCCAAGCATCAAACAATAATACCCAAAGAGAGCCAACTTCCGTCTTTCCAGCAGCCGGGACGTTAATAACTTAAGGCTCAACCAGCTTCCAAGAAAAGCCAGCAGGGCGCCCATTGCCAAGGGGACGATGGATCTTGGAGTACTCTCCATCGCCTGTAAAATCCCCTGATTCTCCACCGCGAGCGCGCCAAGCACAACAGGGATTGACAATACGAAGGTTAATTTCAGCGTCTCTTGCCATTTCAACCGGAACCATAATCCGGCACAAAGCACTAATCCCAATCTTGATATGCCTGGGATAGTAGCTAATCCTTGAAGCATTCCAATCAAGAGGAATTCAGTCCATTTGAGTTCCTTAATAGTGCGCTCACCTCGTACGATCAGAGCGGTGATGAGGATGATTACTCCATTGAACATTAAAAACATCAAAGGCAAAAACGGATCCGCAAACACTTTTTCTGCGCTGTCTCTTAAGGCAAATCCTTCTATTGCAACAGGCAGCAGACTCAGTACATATAGATATGGCACCGTATTCTCTGCGGAAAGGGATAGGGAAATACTTCTTCCAGTGACCCAGTCGCCTAAATGCTTAAGTGATTCAAGTAAATTCTTCCACAAGCTCCCAAACTCCTTATGAAAGTATATAGCAATGGCTATGACAGAACCACTATGCAGCCCAACAACGAGTGAAAGGTCAAAAGATTGCACGTTGAGGAGTTGCCCAAGAAGGGCTAGATGGCCGCGGCTGCTGATCGGAAAAACATCAGTTAAGCCCAACACCAAGCCCATAAGGATCCAAGCCAAAATCCCATCCATTTTTACTCCTGATCATTGATTATAGTGACTATGCCTGTACATGCAATACTACATCTCACCCGTTCCAGCTGGTTCATAAGAAGTAGATAGTAGTTGAATGATGAGCAAGTAAGGTGATGGCATTTCCATGGTTTAATCTAAGTCTGGGCAAATGAATATGGTTCGTTACTCAAACCCAATTTTCTTCCCATGCATAGATTCCAACGTTTCTAAAATCAACGAAAAAAATACCTTCATGCTAGTTTATTACAGTATCTCATGATGAGCACTGAATAGAAACGCGAACTATATACCACTTTGATTACTCGGGATTTGCTATATAGCGCCATTGGGTATGATTCTAAATGGCTTATGAAAATCCCCATCTCCGAGTGCGATCCTAGAATAATGTTGAAAGGCTTGACACAACCCCGAAAATACGTAAAATATGCAAAATACATATTTCATCGGAGGCTCGGATGGAGTACCTGCAGCGTATTAGCAAAACTGAATTAGCCCGTAATACCCATCAAGCAATCCGTGAAGCCCAACGGGGCTATACCGTAGTTGTAGAAAACCATGGACAAGCAGAAGTAGCTATAGTAGATATTCTTGACTTCCACTTGCAGAGAGCAGCCATCCGGTATTTTTCCAGTCCTCATCTATTCGATGAGGATGTTGAGATCACTGATGCTGTAATGGAATCACCGCCCGATGATCAGGCTCGATGTGATTTGGTTGTTGGTCATTATCTCGCTGTTCACATTAGCCTTGGGCGTGCAGCGGAATTGCTCAAACTGCCATTTGATGACTTGCGAACTAGGTTAGTACGTTCCGGCATTCCGTTACGAATAGGTCCGGAAACCATAGAGGAACTTAGAGCAGAAGTAGACCTCCTTAAGAAACTTGATAAGGACCGTTAACCTTGCTCATTCTTATGGACAACGCCGTCCTGAGTAACTTTGCGGAGGCACAGCTAACATCCGTAATTCATGATCTGTGGAAAGACCAGATCAACACCACCAATGATGCCATTTCGGAATATCGAAATGGCGTCAAATCGGCTAAACTATCCCCTTCTGCATGGAATTTTCTAAAGGTCGTTCAGCTGACTTCTGAAGAAGCAGATTTCGGCGCATCATTATCAGCAAAGCTGGGAAGGGGTGAGCGTTCTTGTCTCGCCGTGGCCTACTTGCGGAATGCTTTATTAGCAAGCGACGACCTGGGAGCAAGAAAGATTGCAGCCCGTTATCAAATTCCAGTCACTGGGACGGTCGGCATTCTTGTCCAGTGTGTAAACCGAGCCGTGCTTACTCCATCACAAGCTCAACAGGCACTAGATCAAATGATTGCCGCTGGCTATTATTCTCCTATCGCGTGTTTGGAAGATTTATAGTCCGTACTTGAACTATGTCTGCACTGCTAATCAGTGAACAAAAAACACTCACTTTGGTAGATCGACTACCGCTCGCCCAAAGTCCAGCCGCGGTTTACCTCGCTCAACTAAAACAGAGTAGTCGAAGACCTCAAAAGCAAGCCTTAGATTTAATTGCATCCCTTCTAACGAGCGGCAGCGCAGACTGCCTGACACTCAACTGGGCAGCCGTCCGTTATCAACATACCGCCGCTGTGAGAGGTCGCCTGCTGGACGGATATGCTCCTGCTACTGCCAACCGCATTCTATCGGCGTTGCGCGGAGTACTTGAGCAGGCATGGTTATTGGGTCAGATGTCTGCCGAAGATTATCATCGCGCCGCGCGCTTATCCCCCATCATTGGAGAGACACTGCCTGCTGGTAGAGAGCTATTGGCTGAAGAGGTCGCTGCTCTCCTGCGAAACTGTATCGAAGATCCGCGCGTTATTGGCATCCGCGACGCAGCAATCATTTCCATTATGTTAGGAGCTGGTTTGCGTCGTGAAGGAGTAACGACGTTGAATCTGGGTGACTACGATTATGAAAACAAGAAGTTGATAATTCGTGGGAAGCGATCCAAACAGCGTACAGCTTATCTGGTAGAGGGAGCTATTGCTGCTTTAGGTGACTGGTTAGAGATTCGTGGAGCAGACCCAGGACCACTTTTCCTTGCAGTGAACAAGAGTGGTAGTCTGATCTACCGGCGCCGAATGACGCCCCAGGCTATCTATCACATATTAGCCACCCGTGCGAAACAAGCCAGTGTTAAGTTCTTCACACCTCATGACCTGCGAAGAACATTCGTCAGTAATTTACTGGATGCAGGGGTTGATATTGCTACTGTAGCCAAAATGGCAGGTCATTCGAATATTCAGACAACCGCCCGTTATGATCGAAGACCCGAGGAAGCTAAAAAACGTGCGGCACAGCTGTTAAATATCCCTTATTATAGCCAGCATAATAAACGCAAGAACAGACATCTGAGGGAACCTCAATTTGCTTATAAAAATGTTCATTTGCATTTTCCACGCTAAAACCGAATTAGTTCAGCACTTGTTTCAACAGTTGTGATGGCATTGATCACGATCACGTTGATACTCTGGCTTCTACCACGAATTCAAATTGTCGAACCCAAACGTCCGCCCCAAATTACTCCAATCGGCTTTCCAAGCATCTAACGCTGATAACACGCTCTGCCGACTAGACGAAGCAGCAAATTGGATTGCCCCATGTAGTCCCCCTCTAAGTCAACTCACCGCAAGCCCCTGACAATTTCAGTCAGGGGCTTTGTTATTTTCCCAAGGAGGTCATATGCTCTCGAAAAAATTGAAAGGAACACCCAGCCAGTTCCAGGCTTCGAACTTTACTGCCACGCAATGGAATACGGCAGAGGACAAAGCCAGGCTGACCAACAAGCTGACAAGATTCATCCTCAACGGCTGTCAACAATCATCTTTCACCAAAGAAATGTACAAGCGCCTGTCCAATATGTTCAGTCACATCGCCGAATACAACATCCAGGGTTTCTATTCAGTTTGGTTTGACGATGATCAAGCGTGTCTCAAGTGGGCAGAGAATGCCGTACGAGGCGGCTTGCTTGGATTGGTTGTTGGTGATCCTCGTTTCACCTGGTCGGATGTCGAAAAGGCGATCAAGCGGTGGATGATCGAAAACCAGATCGTCGAGCAAATCCAAAGCATTTGCCATGGAAATGCAGAACAGAAAACGATTGACGGTGGAATGGATTTGTCGGTTCAGATTGAAGACCGACAGTTAGCGCTGTTCGAAAGAAATGCAACAGGTGAAAGATATGGCTAGCCCTTGGATGAAGAACTTTTGGATCGTTGATCTCAACCACTATAAGCCGGTCCTTGTCACGGCGAATGGCGATGTTGTCATCGAAGCCGACTTCAGCCTGGCGGAGGAAAATATAGACTCTGGGGACCGGCTCAAGTTGTTGATCGAATTCCTTGGCACAGCCAAACGTCAGTTGGATGATTGCGCTCCTGGACTGACCGATCTGTTGACCTTCGGTGTTTCGCACCGGGTTGCCGAACAGATTGCCTATCTGGCGTACTGGAAAGACTATCGCCTTGATTTCCACATCGACAAGGTAAAAAGTGGGATTGTAGTCTGGGCGCGCTTTCCTAATCAGTCCGAATTGAATTGTGTTCTGGATGAATTCGCCGGCGGATTTGACCTCTGCGACGATCTGCAAGGCTGGTGGGATTTTTTCTGCAGGCTAATTTCCGAGCTTGCCGAGATCTGGCAGATCCACCTGGTCGTCCATGAGTGTGTTCGCACAAGGCTTGCTGTGGTCCAGCCCTCTAACGTTCTCGTGGATATCCAGACTGGGGAGGATGCTAGCCTTGAAGAACTGCTCACCGTCCCGCTTCGTAGGAAAGGCATACATCGATGAATCAAACAGACGAGAAAATTCCTGATGTCTCCTCAAGGAGTATTACGGCTCCAAACCAGCAAGCAGAAACAGCGCGGGTAGAGGATGCTGCTCAGCCAAGCTTACAGAAGGAAGTGGAAGAAATTGACTCCTCCAGTCCTTCGGGAAAGCCAGGCAAACCTGCATCGAAAACAACTGCCACGAGAGAGGAGCAACCTCCCAACCCGCTTCTCAGTGATCCCTACGAATGGGACCAGTGCACGATTACATTGGTATATGCTCTGCTTCCCGATCAAACAGTGAGCGTGAGCATCCATAATCACAAGGATGACCCCATTGTGAAATCCTTCAAGGTTGCAGAAGTACCCCTGCCGAATAAGATCAGCGGCGTCATGGCAACGCTCCAGACAATCTGGCCTAACAGTACCGTTTTTGCTACGGTTGTCTTTCTGCCTAAGCCAGCTGATGCAGTGGACCGCATGATCGTTGTATCGGTGCGGGCCGGCAGCGATACGCCCATCGTGCAAACTGGAATGGAGTCAGATCTACCCTCCCCCTTCAAATCAGCGCCATGCTCGATGAACTCAAGGGTCTCCTGCCCACTCGCGCTTTGAAGCGTATTGAGAAAGACGCCAAAGTAAAGGTCAGTTCTACGATAAAGACGGTGGTAAAGCAGGCATCCAAACCATCTGCAAAGCCCACTTCCGTTGCCCCAGCTGCAGCCAACAAAACGCAGTTAACTCTTTTCTAGGAGGTCAATCATGACAAGCTATATGCTCCATGTCCAGGAAACAGACCAAAAATTTCCCATCCCCGCTGAGATTGGGGCTGATGATAATTCCATCAAGCGCGCACTCGCCGGCGTTGTTCCATACATCGACAACGCAAAGCTGGATAGGTCTGAAGAAAATGGTATAGTCACGATCAAAGTGACCAAAAGCCATGCACCAAAAGGAGCCGGAGATCCCGGCTCCTCTTTTTCCTCTCTGATCGAATGCTTGATCAATGCAAAAGCAGATGGTCGCAATCCAGTAATCAGTCTTTTTCTCCAGGCGGAGAAGATGAAACGCCAGATATACAAACTCGAAGCGCACGAGATTCTTGAGCTGGACCGGAAGATTTCCGAGACGCTCGAGGCGGGTGACGATTTACAGCGCCATTTCAGGCAGACCCTTGCCTACCTGACGAATAGCTCTGTTCTGCCGGCCAAGATTGTTCCTGTGGGCTTTTAGATCTTGGAGACTGCTCATGTCACAGTCAGCCAATTACCAGGATGCGTGGACGGCATTGTTTTCCATGAAGACGCCCTCCATTGGAGTTGCGAGTTCGGCACTTCTTGAAATCTCAGCGGCACTACAGGTCAGTGGAGCGATTGCGCAGGTGTTTCCAACAGATTTCAGGAGGCGGCTAAGACCCCTCAAGCTTGCCTTTGAGCAAATGCGCTTTCCGAAGAAAGATGGCGATCCAAGTGAGTTTAGTCCCTGGCCAATATGTTGACATCCAACCCTAAAAGAGATAATATTTACTTACAAAAGTCTAATTGACTTTCCCACCCCGCGAAAAGTCGCCGATTGTGGCGGCCTGCCTGCTCCAAGTCGAGCTGTGGCTAGCGGGGTGGGTTCTTTTTTCTCCTAGCCGATCTCGCTTAGGTGTCTAATTTTTCCGGCAATGAGATCATAGGCGCCAGACTCGTTATGCGCATCTCGACGCAGAATTGAACCTGCTACGAGGTCCGCGATCTGGATCAAAGGCTCGCTCCGAGAACGCGAGATGGTTAGCCGTCTGAAAGACGCCGATACTCCACGTAGAAATAACATTCTTTTCAGTCCAGAGCGGATCAATCTTGGTGATCCAAATTCATCCAAAATTTTGATTACTATTTTTCAGAATTGGAGCGGGGATTGTGCCGAGTAATTCAGCTACAAAATATAAGTAAAAATCTGTGCGGGAGATTCTTTGGAAGCTGGTAGGCAGGAAAGTCTTATCTGTTATGACCGCCCAAATGGCAAAATTCATCTCTTGGAGAGCTGTAAACACATCTTGTCTCAGTCGGGAGGATGTAAGTGAGTGAAATTTGAATTCATAGTTTCTTGGCAGATGGGCTTCTTTGCGTACAACTTCAAGTTCGGAACGCAACTGGTCTGGGTATGGAGTAGCTATCATAGCGATTACGAAGTTGCGGGACGCTCCCTTTCCAAACGACATACTCACGTCACCTGATTCATCACCAGCAAGTGTAAATGTAGGCATGGTTTTATTCCTCCCATACACTACAAACGCCAGTTATCGACGGGGCTTGTTTTGCGATGTGCCTGCTCGACATCCACCTGGGCAATACGGGCATAATGACGAACCATGTCCAGGCTGCCGTGCCCGAGCAGCGACTGTAAGGTGAAAACATCACCGCCTGACCGCAAATAGGTGATCGCGAATGTATGGCGAAACTTATGAGGGTAGGCTTTCTTTACACCTGCTCGTGCTGCAGTGTTCTTGATCAAATGCCGTAAAGTGCCTGGGTTGAAAGCACGGCCCCGGCGGACAGTGAACAGCGGCGCATTGGGTTCTTCGCCATCCTCTCGTTCCGCCAGGTATCGCCAAACAGCATGTCTGGCTGTTTTTCCCAGGTAAACGACCCGCCCCTTGCCGCCTTTTGCCCCACCTTCGGTGCCGTGTCGGATTTCGAGCTTGCCTCGCTTTGCCTCAAAATCATCCACGCGTAGAGCAGAGAATTCTGAAGCCCGAATCCCCGAATCAAGCAAGGTCAGAAGAATGGCTTGATCCCGATTTGCCGTGGGACGCCGCATGGCAAATTTCCTTCGCATGAATGTCTCGGCTTCGCGCGAGTATGTACAGGCCTTCAACATGCTCTCAATCTCCTCCTGGGTAAAGGGTTCTACATCGACCTTTTGAAAACGGGGAATCGGAACACTCTTCATCGGGTTTTCCATCCGAAATTCAGTGTTCGCCCAGGTGAAGAAGGAACACATGGTGATCCAGATATTTCGCAGTGACTTTGGAGAAAGCGCGCGTGTACTACCCCCGAATCGGCGTGGGACATACTCAGTCCGCATATAGACTAGATAGGCGTTAACGTCACGGTCGGTGAATTGGGCGACTTTCTTATTACCCGCGTATTCTGCCCATTGTTCCAGAATCCGTTTGTACGAGTCAACGGATCGCTGCGACAACCCCTGGGCTGTCTTGTAATTAACAAACCCAGTAATTGCCGTTAAGAGTGGCAGCGAGCTTGAAGGACTACGGTGACCGGTCGAGTCCTAGCCCTGGTACCGCTGAAATTTGCAAAAAACTCTTGTTTTGATATGGTTTTCGGGTTTGTGGTTCAAACGTACCCGAAGAACAATTGTTCACTAAATTGAGTATAACAAAACAATGAGTCGCCGTCAATCATTTGCATGTAGACTAATTAATTCAGAATTGTCGATTGATCTGAAATCTAGATGTAGACATTGCTATGATAGTGGAAAGGTTTCTATCTCTTACATATTATTGTTTTCATATTTGAAACTTCTCTTTTGTGAATTCTCATTCCCCCACGGCGACAAAATCACAGAAAATGATCCCGCGTGGGGGAAAGTACCTACAAATCACGACGCGTGGGAAACGACATTTCAACAGCGTGGGGCCGTAGGCATGCCTGCACTGAAATACTATCATATGGAGTGATTCAGCTGGGAATTGCGAAGACGGCTGCTGTTGACTTGCACAGGCCTGTTCCAGCTTTGTTTTTTTCAGCAATTGATCTTTGACGCCGACTGCTTTGATCAATACAGCTTGTCGGTCAACATACTGGTCTGGATGATGTTCTCAGCCTTATGTCCTATAGAAACTTGCCATTATTCCTATACAGTGAACTCTTCATTCCACATGATAGGCTGCTTATGGGTGGCTAATAGAATCCATATGGACAGGGAGTACATGATCGAACATAATTTTCATGCTGAATGATAAGGAGGAAAGCTTGTTTATCAGATCTTTTGCCGCCTAGCTGCAAAGGGATGTTTATTACATGCTTTCATTTGAGCAGAAGAGTTTTTTCAGATCACGGGTTCGAATCACGCCGGAACTGCCAGTTCATCAATGCATAATTTCTTTGGGTAGCTATCACAAATTGTTTACATAGATTTAAAAGAACATTAACATCAAAACAGATAAAAATTGTAACATCCACTATTGGTAGGCGTCTTGAACTCATAAGGCTGTCAAAGGATTTATGACCAATCTTAAACGTTCATTTCTGGGAGCCACTATTTATTTGGCGTTGATTTTTGTGCTGGGGCAAGCAGATTATACAGATCAGCCAATTATTAATTTTGCCAATTATTTTTATGTAGCTGTGCTGATTGCCCTACCGCTCACACTTTTCTTTCCATTCATTTCGCGGGTTTCTGTGTATGTACCGTTGAGCCTTTGGGCAGGTGTCTATCTTTTGTTGTTGCAAATTATTGACAGAAGATTCTCGACAAACTCAAACGACTTTTCCATCATTGCTTTGGAATTTGTCTTACTAGAGGCCGGCGTTTGGTTTGCTCATCAACTTGCATTACAGATCAGCCACGCTGAATCCATTATGGATGCCTTGGCATTACGCGCATTCCCCAATCGCACCCGTGACATCGATACGGAAAATGAACGTATCAAGATTGAGCTGACACGCAGTCGCCGGTATCACCGTCCGCTCAGTGTGATCATTATTCACATAGAGTCTGAAGACGGAAAGGTGAGTGGGGAAATATTAAGAACTGTGCAGCACGACTTGCAACATCGTTTTACCTTTGCCCGTGCCGGTCAGATTATTGATGATAGTGTTCGCCAAACAGACCTTGTGTTAAGGGATTACAAAGGAAGATTTATTGTCCTCTGCCCGGAAACTGAGCTTGCCAGTGCAAGCCTGCTGGCAAAAAGGATTTCGCAAGCAATCGAGGAAAGGATCGATCTGCGCATCCTTTGGGGTACTGCTTCTTTTCCCGACGAAGCGTTGACCTTCGATGAGTTATTACAGAAGGCACGTGAACGTCTTGTTCATTCAGTACCAATACCCACTGAGCCGGTTACAGTGACCGAGCCTCAACAGTTACAGTAAGTATAGTAAAGGAAGAGATACAGTATGGGCATACTACAGATAGCGGCTGCCCCTCAAGGCAAGTGGCTCAAGAAATTTGATCCTCATAAACGAGTTCTCACCGGTCAGGCATATTTGCTGGTAAAGCGCTTGATGGATATATCGCTGGTCATCGTTACTCTCCCTCTGTGGCTATCTTTATACGGAATCATCGCTTTAGTCGTTCTGGTAACCTCCCCCGGTGCACCCGTTGTATTTAAGCAACTTCGTACCGGCAAAGGTGGCCGGCGCTTCTATATGTATAAATTTCGAACAATGGTACCCAACGCGGAGGAGTTGAAGGCAAAATACGCGCGTTTGAATGAATTGCAGTGGCCGGACTTTAAGATCACAAATGATCCGCGTATCACGCCAATTGGAAGATTTTTGCGAAAGACCAGTCTGGACGAGATTCCTCAGCTGCTTAATGTTCTCAGGGGCGAGATGAGTCTGGTTGGGCCGCGCCCCACATCCTTCGGGCCTGAAACGTATAAACTTTGGCATACCTCCCGGCTGGATGTAACTCCCGGGTTAACAGGCTTGTGGCAGATTATTGGTCGGTCACAATTGGAATTTGATGATCGTTTGCGCTTAGATATTGCCTATATTGAGAGGCGCAGCCTGTGGTTAGATATTGTTATCCTTTATAAGACAATTGAGGCTGTAATCCATAAGAAGGGAGCGCGTTGAGACAGAGAGAAAAGATTGGTATTCGTCAAGTGAAAGCTATGCAACGGATTTATAGGACTGCATAGTGAGATTGTCTGTCGCCACAAGAAAATTGATCGTTCTAAATTATTTTAGCCATGAAAATTGTTTGACTCATTGGCTGTAAGGATGTGTTGTGATGGAATTAAAAATCTATCTTCGGATGTTGCAAAAGGGGTGGTGGTTAATAGTACTAGGGACATTGTTTGGCTTTATGACCTCACTGCTGATGTCCTACTTTGCCGCACCCCAGTATAGGGCAACTGCTCGTTTCATAATTATGCCGAGTGCGTCACTGAAGACAAACAAGGAGGTAGTGGACAGTCTGAACACGTTGGATCGTGCTTCTGTTGTGGCCACCTATGCCGAGGTAATGAATAGCGCAAGAGTCCTGGAGGCTTCGATAGCCTCTCTACAAGTTGATCCTCAGTTGATGAGGGGTTATGTGGTGAAGGCAGTTGTATTGCCAACATCCAGTGTCCTGGAATTGACCGTGTCGGGGCCGAATCCTAATGCGGTTGCCGAACTGGCAAACATGATAGGTAAGCAGACTATTCAATTTGCAGAAAGCAGCAACTTTATTTTTGATATGAATTTCTTGGATACAGCCAATCCGCCTGCGGACCCGTATAGCCCACAGCCTTTGCGTGATGCTGGCCTTTCCCTAAGCCTGGGCGCTATCCTCGGCGCCTTGTTGGCATTGATTGGAGAACAAGTTCGTACTCCTCTGGAAGCCTTTTCTCAACATCTTCGCCTGGATAGTGCATCAGGCGTTTATACCAGCCGCCATTTCCTGCGTTTGCTTGAAGAGGAAATTAACGAGCATCCGGACGCAAGCCTGGCTGTCGGTGTAATTGAGCTGGATGGTTTAAAGGATATCCCGGATACATTGCCAGCCTCGGGTGTGCATAAATTGTTACAAACGGCTGCCCGAAGGTTGGAGAGAGAACTGCGTGGTAACGATATTATTGGACGCTGGAACGATAATAGTTTTAGCGTAATTTTGCCTGATACATCCAGTGCACCAGCATCCAGAACTTTTGAGCGAATACATCAGGCTCTAACTTCACCTGTAGATCTCAACAAATACGATTTAAGTGTAAATCTCAAGCCACATATTGGGGCTGCCGTCTATAGCAACCATATCACCATGTCGGAGTTGCTCGAGAAGGTCGAAGGTTCCCTTGAAGAGGCACATCGAAGAAACGGCAACGCTTCCCAAGTATATCTTTGGGATTTGAAGAACCCGTTCTGGGAACAAACGGCAAGCAACTAGCTCCTGAGTCAGACATCTATGAAAATTGAACAATCTGCTCCACCTCGATCAATGAGTACTCCGCCCATTCCTACGCGCGGGATTTCCAGAACTCCTCTCACTCTGGCGTTTCTAACCATATTGCTGTCCGCAGGAATGGCTGTGGCTGCCAATCAGCTTGGTTTATTGGTATTGCTTGTCGTTCCTGCACTACTTCTTTTAGCCGGTGGAGTAACAAAACCAGACTTGGTTTTGGCAATCTTTTTTTTCATCATCTTTACGCAGCTCTCTGAGGTCGCCATTCAATCCTACGGACTTCCATCTCTCGCTCAACCTTTGGCTGGGCTGCTGGTATTGATTATCCTGTTGCGGATCTTTCTGTATGGTGACCGGCCTGTAAAGTGGGCAACAAGTGTTTTCATCATATTGTTATATTTGCTGACCTTGTTTGTCTCCATGATAGCCGCGCAGGATTACACAACCGCCCAAGGATGGTTCATTGGTTTTGCGAAGGATATTATGGGCGGCGTCATAGTCGTCTTCTTAATTCAGCGACCCGCCTCTTTGCGGAATGTCATATGGGCCATAATTATCGCCGGCATAGTGATGGGGACGATCAGCGTGATTCAGTTTACAACCGGCGCTTACGGTAACTCTTTTGGTGGTTTCGGGGGATGGGAACAACAAGTATCTGGTGAAATCTCTCGCAATCGTTTGACAGGTCCTTATGCCAACCCAAATGCCTATGCCCAGGTACTTGTTGTCATTGTAGCAATTTCTTTAAGCCGCTTATGGCATGAGAAGAACACAGCTTTGAGATTGTTAGCCGGGTGGTCTTCATTAGTTTGTATTGCTACAATCGTTCTCACTTACTCGCGTGGCGGACTTCTAACGCTTATTGTAACTTTGGGTGTGTTGTTCCTACAAAATCGTTCCAGGCTCTTCCCTATCCTGCTTACAATTGTAATTGGGGGGTTCCTGTTTCAATTCATACCGTCCAATTATCTTGGGCGACTATCCACCTTAACTCAGATTAGTGGATTACAAAATTCCCCAATCTCCGACCAATCCTTCCGGGGGAGATTAAGTGAAAATATCGCCGCCTGGCGTATGTTTGGGGATCACCCATACTTAGGCGTAGGACCCGGTCATTTTAAACTTGAATATCAGGATTACTCACGACAGATCGGGTTGGATCCACGCCGGGCTCAAAGAACCCCGGCCAGTTTGTATCTGGAGTTACTTGCGGAACAGGGCATCATAGGAATGTTTGTTTTTGGACTATTGATCTATTTTGTATTGAAAGGTCTCATTCAGGCAAGAACACAATTTGCTCAAACGGGATTGCATGACAATGCAGACATTGCAGTATCTCTTTTCGCTGCCCTGGTAGGCTATCTGGTTGCTGCCACTGTGAAAAACAGCGCTTATTCAAATGTCTTTTGGTTGCTTATTGGAATAGCGATTAGTACAGAACAAGTTGCGTACAAAGTTTTGCATAGATCAAAAGAGTCATTATCGGTTTAACAAATGGATATGATTAGTACCAAATCACGAGAAAAATTTTCCCGCGCGGTGTTTCAGGGCGCAGCATGGAATTACGCTGTATTCATTAGCGGAAAATTGATAGTGTTTATCAGCACAGCTGTGCTCGCGCGCCTATTGACCAAGGATGATTTTGGCGTAGTGGCGTTTGCTCTGACCAGCATGGCATTTTTGGATGTATTTTCCCAAATGGGAATTGGTCCTGCACTGATCTACCAGGCAGAAGATGAGCTGACTTCCTCAACAGCCTTTTGGCTTAATCTGATTGCTCGCATCCTTTTGTTTGGTTGTGCCTGGTTTCTGGCGCCGCTGATTGCACTCTATTTTCAAGATGAGCGTGCAACCAGCATTATTCGGGCAATGAGTTTAGCCTTTGTGATACAGGCAATTGGGACAATTCATTCAGTGTTATTAAGAAAGAAACTTGCTTTTGGCAAAACCTTCCGGCCCGAATTTTTCTCCCAAATCGCCAAAGGACTGGTTTCTATTCTCCTTGCTCTGAAGGGTCTGGGCGTATGGAGTTTGGTCTATGGACAGTTAGCCAGTGAAGTGGTTAGTTCATTAATGTATTGGTTCTCATTTCCCTGGAAACCACGGCTTGAATTTGCTCTTTCCCGGGCACGCAGCTTACTTGATTACGGCTATCGCTATGTCGGTTCGGATTTGATCGCGATCCTGATCCTCAACCTGGATTATTTGTTGGTGGGACGTTATCTGGGTGCAGAGGCGCTGGGTGTTTATACGATTGCGTTTCGCCTTCCGGACCTGATCATTCTCCAATTCGCGCGGACGATCAGCGGAGTCACATTTCCGGTCTATTCTCGCATGCGCGAAGTATCTGACAATCTCGCACAGGGGTTTTTGACAACCACCCGTTACATCTCGCTTATCACGGTCCCCTTGGGGTTGGGGATGGTGTTGATTGCCCATCCGTTTACAGCGGCAGTGTTCACAGAAAAGTGGGCAGATGTCGCGCCGGCATTGCAAGGTATTGCCATTTATTCCATGTTGTTATCCTTTGCCTATAATGCCGGCGGAGTATACAAGGCAATCGGGCGTCCGCAGATCATTATGTGGGTAGGATTAATTCGTTTATCTCTGCTTTTTCCAGCGTTGTGGTGGGCAGTTCGTTCGGCACAATCCATTACAGTAGTGAGCTGGATGCAGGCTCTGATTGCATTTATCAGTGCCATACTCAGCCTCTCTATTGCCGCGCGTATTTTCGGTCTATCCTTGAGAACGCTGGTACAGGCTCTCTATCCCTCTGTAATGGCGGGAGCTGTAATGGCTGTGGCTGTATTGATAGTTCATTTCTTGGTAGCAGATTATTCTCCGTGGGTGCAATTACTCTTAAGTGTATTGGTCGGCGCTCTGGCTTATGGAATAGGACTTTGGTTTCTCCAACGAGAAGTAATTCACGAAACGTTACGCAGAGTACGCCAAATTTCAGAGGTAAAAAGCTAATATGCATATCGCTCAAATCATCGACTCTCTGAACTGGGGGGGCGCACAGAAAATGCAGGTATTTCTCGTACATACACTGCATTCCCTAGGAATTGATATTACGATCATCAGCCTCTCAGAGCGTGCAGATTCTTCCATCCCACGCGATTTGGAGATGGCAGGTGCGAAAGTTGTTTGTTTTCCATTTCCAAAATTATGGCAACCCGATTCGTTTTATCGGTTGGTCAAATTTATGTCTGCCGAAAAATTCGATCTCGTGCAGACCTATCTGAGCGGCGCTAATATCGTTGGTTCGCTGGCGGGACTCATCACGAATACCCCTGTCATTGCTGGCCTGCGAAATACAGGAAATGATCCGAAAACATATTCCAAACAGCGAGCTTTCCTCGAAAAAATATGCTTACAGTTTTTTTCCACTCGCGTAATGGCAAATGGATACAAAGTTGCCGATTATTGGGGACCTCGGTTAAACAACATACACATTGATGTGGTTGTTAATGCCGTAGACCCTATACAACCGTTATCTTATGAAGAGCGTATCGCTGTGCGCTCGAAAGTCATGGGTGACCCAAATCGCCCATTCATTCTCTCGGTTGGACGCTTGATCCCTCAAAAAGGTTTCTTCGATCTGATCCATGCTTTTGCTAAAGTACATTCGATTCATCCGGAAGCCGTGTTGGCGATTGCAGGACGCGGGAGATTGTTGGATAAATTATCCGAGTTGGTAAACCAACTAGGGTTACAGGAAAATATCCTTCTGCTGGGTGTACGGAACGATGCTCGTCGGCTAATGGGTGCGGCAGATATCTATGTAAACTCTTCTCATCGGGAGGGGACACCTGTCTCTATCCTGGAGGCGATGGCAGTTGGCTTGCCTATTGTAGCCACCACCGTGGGCGAGAATTCCTACTTATTAAAGAACAATGTGGGGATTCTGGTCCCGAGTTCGCAACCCGAATTGTTGGCAGATGGGCTGCAACGTCTGCTCACTTCTCCTGAAATACGGGAATCACTTTCCAAGGCAGCGCGTGAACGCGTTATCAACGAATATACCCGTGAAGCATGGAGGCGAAACCTTTTAGCCTTATATGCACAGGTATCCCCCAGAGCGAATGAATATCTGCGAATGATCGATTTTTCTGGGATCGCATCGGCAGGGGCAAATGACTGATATCGCAGTTCCTAAGAGAGTTCCTTCTGCACTCGGCATAGTGATGCTGGTCAATGAGTTCCCACCCGTTCCAACGGGAGGCGCGGAGAAACAGGCTGAGCGTCTTGCACTTTATCTCGCGCAACGCGGGTTCCCAGTCGAAATCATCACACGCAGAGTGGATCATTTACCAAGCCAGGAAGTATATTGTGGGGTGAAGGTTGTCCGCCCGCTGACAGTAGGAATCGGCAAATTAAAGACGATTACCTTTCTGCTTGGATCGTTGATCACACTTTGGCGAGATCGACAGGATTACTCCATTCTGCATGCACACCTGGCATTTAGTCCCGCATTGGTCGCTGTCGTAGTCGCTCATTGGCTGGACAAGCGCGTCATTGTCAAACTGGGTAACAGTGGTGAGTTTGGTGATATCCAGACATCCCAACGCACGTGGCGGGGAAAACTGCGACTAGCCTTGTTACGTCGCTGGGCAAACATGATTATTGTATTGGATGATGACATTCGACGAGAGGCACTCTTAGCCGGCTTTCCCGCTGAGCGCATACGGATAATGAGTAATGGTATTGACTCGAGTGCTTTCGTTCCCACGCAAACGCGCGATATTTGGAAGACACGTATGCGATTTGAAAACAAAGTTGTGTTGCTTTTTATTGGCAGGCTTACCGCGCAAAAGTCACTTTCCACATTGTTGGAAGCCTTCGCCTGTGCGGTACCACATAACCCTGGTCTGTACCTGGTTGTCGTGGGAGATGGTCCGCAACGAAAGATCCTGGAAAGCCAGGCTCATCGTCTGAACCTTGCCTCCCAGGTTGTTTTTGCAGGAAACCAACCGGATGTCCTGCCATATCTGCACGCGGCAGATATTTTTGTGCTGCCATCTTTGACCGAGGGAATCTCGAACGCTCTTCTGGAGGCAATGGCCGCGAAACTGGCTTGTATTGTGACTTCTGTGGGAGCGAATGTAGAAATCCTCGATCATGGACGCTGCGGCGTTTTACTTCCCGTTGGCGATGTCTCCGCCTTGACCGATGCAATCGTCCGTTTGAGTAACGACTCAGAACAGCGCCGTATCTTCGGCGAATCGGCTTATCAGCGTGTTTTTGATCGTTATGATTTTCGCGTGATTGGTGCTGAGTACGAAAAACTATATGAAGGATTGATTTCATGAAGAAAAAAGTCCTTCAATTGATTGACGGTTTGAATGTGGGAGGCGCCGAGATGCTATTCATTGACCTCATAAGAGGTCTTACCATGAACAACTACGAAGTTGTCGTTGGATATAGCACTCCCGGTCCTCTCGAAAAGAAACTACGAGATATGAACTTGCGGCTCGTAAACCTGCCACATTTCTTCCGTGTTGACCCTATTCTGTTTTTCAGAATCTGCCTACTAATTCTGCGTGAAAAGCCTGACATAGTTCATACACATCTGTTTAAAAGCGATTTTCATGGGCGCATCGCTGCATGGCTCTGCAGGACTCCATTGATCATTTCCACAATCCATAATAACAATGCCTGGGTTAGGAAATTTCCACTTGGCCGGATCTACGGATGGACTGCAGGCCTGGCGCATTGCATCATTGCTGTGTCTGATAAAGTGCGTGAATATCACATTCAATATACTCATACGGATGCAAGAAAAATAGAAGTCATTTCAAACGGTGTGGATATATCTCGCTTTGCTGGCACCGATGTAGACCCTTGTGCAATTCGCAAAGAACTATGCATTGACCAGACTGCGCCATTAATAGGTGTGATCGGTCGTTTGGAGCCACAAAAAGATCACGAAAATTTTTTGAAGGCAGCAAGTCTCATCGCAAAGAAAATGCCAGCTGCGCGCTTTCTCGTTGTTGGGGACGGTTCTTTGCGAGATGCCTTGATTGGGCAGACAAGCCAAATGCAACTCACTGACCGAGTGATTTTCACCGAAATTCGGCAGGATATACCCGCCATCCTTTCTGCACTGGATGTGTTAGTCATATCTTCACGCTGGGAGGGGCTGCCGGTCACGTTGCTGGAGGCTTTAGCTGCACGTTGTGTCGTGGTAGCCACGCAGGTCGGCGGCATTTCGGATGTCGTTCGCTCAGAGGAATCGGCTTTGCTGGTTCCCGCGGAAGATCCCGCCTCCCTGGCAGAAGCATGCCTGCGGGTTCTGCATGATAGAGATCTCGCTCAACGATTGGCGAAGGCTGGATTCGAACGCGTCAGCTCTCAGTTTGGTATCGATGCGATGATCCAAAAAACCATTGAGTCGTACCAGACACTCTGGAGCAAATATGTCCCTTCGAGTCCTTGAAGTTGGAAAATCCACGGCGGGGACTGGCGCATATTTGCAACTTCTCGCACGCGGTCTGGATAGAAAGAAATTTCAGCTTACATTTGTTTGTCTCTCGGAAGGAGGCGCCGCATTGGCAGCCGAATTAACCAAAGTGCCAGACGTTCAGGCAGTAAGTATGCAAATGAATCGATTCAAGGTCGATGTTCTTGGCGATCTTCTGGTTGCATTTCGGCTTGCACGCCTGATCCGCGCGAAAAAGTTTGATTTGGTCCATGCACATGCTGCGAAGGCAGGGTTTCTCGCCAGGGTTGCAGCAGTAGGGAGTGGAACTCCTGTGATCTATTCTCCTCACTGTTTCCCCTTTCATGAAGGCACGGGGCGCCTGAAAGCAATATTCTACGCACTCATCGAACGATTCGCCGCTCGTTTTCTGACTGCCAGGATTGTCACGGTTTCACATTCTGAACAAATCCTTGCACGCCGCTATCGGGTGGGGAGTCAAAAACAATTTGTAAATATATCAACTGGGATGGACACCGAGGCTTATCAATTACAGGTAGATCGCGACACGGTCAAGGCATCCCTATGTATCTCCGCCGGAAAGCCTTTGGTTGGGGCGGTGGGACGATTGGCGGAACAAAAAGATCCACTCACCTTTGTTCAGATGGCTGCATTCATTCACAAGCAAATGCCTGATGTAAATTTTATCTGGGTGGGTACAGGTCCACTTCTATCGGATGCCCAAAAATTGGCATGTCAGCTTGGCTTACAGGATGTGATTCATTTTGTCGGAGAAAGGAAAGATGTCCATATTATTTTGAATATCATGGACTGTTTTGTGCTTCCTTCCCGTTGGGAAGGGTTGTCCATTGTTTTGTTGGAGGCTATGGCGGCTGGATTGCCTATTGTCGCGACGGCTATTCCCAACAATGTTGAACTGATCAAGGATGGTACATCCGGCTGGTTGGTCCCGGTGGGCGATGCCTCCATGCTGGCACAAAGAGTGATGGATTTGCTGCAATCTCCCGCCCGAGCTTTTGCTTTTTCTCAGATCTCTAAAAATTACGTTCGCAAAAATTTTACTTTTCCCCACATGATTGCCGCAATTGACGAACTCTATACCGAAGTTTATGAAGAAAGTGAAATGTCACGGGAAAAGAATAGCTTGTGATTTCAATACTTTGTATTTTTTACTCATGAAATGGAGTTTCATATGTTCACAGAAATAAAAAGAATCACCTTTAGCCTTTTGCTTTGTGTTGTTCTATTGGCCGGATTTGCGTCACCGACCCATGCACAAACCGCTGCGCCTGCCGGTTTAATTACGCTGGCGGATTTAGGTAAGTCCGAAATTCGCCTCACTGGGCCCTATGATTCCACCACTCTAACCTTTGGGTTGCCTGCCACCTGGCAGGTGAGCTCAGATGCTCAGGTCACCCTGAATACCACTACGGCTTTTAATACCGTTGATTTGCAGAATACACAATCCGCTTCAGGAGGAACACTTACAGTTTCCTTCAACCGAAAGACTATTGGTGTCATTCTATTGGATCAGGTCCAGACTAAAGAGTACATGTTCAATATTCCCGCAGCTTCCATGGTTTCTCCGCGCCTGGATGGGCTCATGGAATTGAGCTTTCAACTGGACAGCAGTCTTAGTTGCTTTGTTAATCAGAACACGATTGTATTGATCAATTCAGTCTCAAGCATTTCCTTTTCTTATACAGAGGTACCAGCAGATACCAGCCTGGCGAGTTTCCCGCGCCCGCTTTATCAGCGATCAATTTATCCAGATTTCGCTTATATAGTGGTACCTGACCAACCTACGTCTGCCGAATTGCAGGGCGCCTTGTCAGTAGCGGCAGGATTGGGCAGCTTAACTTCAGGTGAATTGTCTCTTGATCTACTTAGAGTCAGTGACATGGCTGCCGATCAGAAAGCCAGCTCACATCTCATCTTTGTTGGAAAAGCCTCTTCGTTTTCCCAGCTCGGTGAGTTAAGCCTGCCATCCCCAGCTGATCAAGGTCAGTTCAAATTGACGGATCCCGATGCGGGTATTGTACAGATGGTTGCCTCGCCATCGAACAAATCTAAAGTCGTCCTGCTTGTGAGTGGAAATACAGATGCCGGTGTGATCAAAGCTGCACAAGCGATTAGCACAGGTAATCTTGCTCCTTATACCTCTTCTAATCTATCTGTTGTGAATGAAGTCCGATCTGTTGCAACTGCCTCCCCCCTGCTTTCTGACCAAACTCTCGCCGATATGGGGTTTGGTCCCAAACAGTTTCAAAGTCGAGGTATCAGTTCCTCCTTATACTCCTTCACGGTTCCTTCGGGTACAACGGTCACTTCAGATGCCTTCTTTGACCTGGCGTATGGACATTCCACTCTGGTCAATTACGACCTGTCTGGCCTAGTCGTATTGCTCAACGGACAACCCATAGGCAGTGTTCGCTTTACAGAAGAAACATCCAAGCAGTCGATCAATACTACGAGTCTTGCTCTCCCTCCAGCCCTGATTGTTCCAGGGAAAAACGTTCTGGAAGTGCGAGCAAACCTTGAGCCATTGGATAATTGTGTTGATCCGAATCTGCGTGGACTTTGGGCAGTCATCTGGCCTCAATCGAGGCTGCACCTTCCTTTTGATCCCACATCCCCATCAAATCTTGATTTTGCAGCGGGTTTGGATCTGGGCAATTATCCTGCTCCCATGGTCTTCGATCCGAACTTGACCGATACCGCTTTTATATTCTCGCGCGAGGAACCGGAAACATGGCGTTCAGGGTTGCAGATCGCATCTTTTCTTGGCAATCGTGCGAAGACTCCCCTCCCTCAACTTCGTGTCTTTTTTGACGACGAAACTGAATCGACCGACCTGTCATCTCACCATCTGATTGTGGTTGGGCGCCCCAGCACATTGAACGTCATTGGAAGGATGGCTCAAGCGATGCCGGTGCCATTTGAGAAGAATGCAGATGTTGCCAACGATCAGTTTTCACAAGTTGTCTATCAATTACCTCAAGATTCGTCGGTTGGGTATCTGGAGTTGTTCCAATCACCCTGGAATACTGAAAAAGTTGTCATCGCGGCTCTTGGGAATAATCCTACCGGTGAAGCCTGGGCTGCCTCCTCCTTGTTTGATGTAAACCTGCGCTCACAATTGGCTGGTAATTTCGCGGTCCTCAATAATACACATATTCAAACTATGGACACGCGTCTTGCAGTTCCTGTTATTACTACTCCAGGTGCATCCGACCAGCTTTCTGTACAGTCTACGACTCCTTTATCGCAAATTGATGTAACGCCTCAAGCCAATCGCCCGGCTTGGATTTTACCTGCCCTATTTATCGCTGCTTTGTTCAGTTTGATTTTGATTGGAGCAGTTGCCACTCTGAATTGGCGCCGCACCCACTGATTGAAGCAGGCATGCAACGATCGAGATTAATAACGTTTATGTTATTCGGGCTTGCTGTACTCCTAAGTCTGGCTGTGGTCATCACTGGTGCAAAACCTCAAAGGAAAATTCCATTGCACCCCGAAACCAATATACCTGGGACAGCAACAGCTACAGCCGAAAGCGGGTTAAACCCCTCTACAACGTTGCCCCCAGCAAAGCTCCCAGCTTTTCCAAGCGCGGAGGGCTTCGGAGCCAAGACACCAGGCGGCAGGTTTGGGCGTATTCTCTTAGTTACGAATCTAAACGATACGACGGATGTGGACAGCAGTGAATATCAGGGCAGCCTTCGCTGGGCGTTGAAAAATGAATGGGCGGATGATCCGGCTTCCCCGTATGATCAGAGGCGGTTTGTCATCTTCAAAGTAGGCGGCACAATCAAGCTTCAAGAGCCGCTGGTTATTTCCCATCCTTATACAACACTCGCGGGACAAACCGCGCCTGGAGGCATCACCTTACGACGAGAAGGACTCAAGATCGCAACACATGATGTAATCGTGCGAGGCCTGCGAGTACGGGTTGGAGACGAGGCCGGACCATCCTGCTGTCGCGATGGGGTGAATATCAGCACATCCGATTCCAGCAGCGACATCTATAATGTCATCGTGGATCACATTTCGGTGAGTTGGGCGATTGATGAAAATTTTTCTTTCTATGTGAATCCTGATCATCTGTATTCGCTCCATGATATGACAGTTCAATGGTCGGTCATCAGCGAGGGCCTTCATCACAGCGTTCACATCGACGAGAAGGCAAGCGCACCCGATCCGCACAGCATGGGAATGATCATCGAAAATGGGGCTACTAACATCTCGATTCACCACAATTTGTTTGCACAGAATTGGGGGCGCAACCCACGACTGGCAGGGGTAAATAATGTTGAATTTCTAAACAACGTTGTTTATGCCTGGAATGATAAGGCGGTTGAGATCAGTGGTGATGCAAATGCTGTCCGTCTCGTTGGAAATTATTTCAAACTCGGATCACACTCGGAGCCGCTTGAGATCGTTGTTTCCAAATCAAACCCGAACAGTGTTTTATTTTTCGATGAGAACATTGCAGATGATGGTCAAAAGACATTTGCTGCAAGGATTTCCAGTGAGGGACAGAAGCTGGCTTTGAACGACTCTGCTATGGTAAGTAGCAGAGTCATGACTACAGATGCGCTTTCCGCATATTCCCAGGTTCTGGATTATGCCGGGGCATTGACGCCCAGCCGCGACCCAGTGGATCGGCGAGTCATGGCCGATCTACGCGCAGGTACTGGCTCCATTATTGACAGCCCGCTTCAAGTCGGTGGATGGTCGAACAGTTCATCGACATCCTATCCAATCGATGACGATCATGATGGAATTCCATCAGATTGGGAAGCTGCGCATGGTTTGGATCCTACTTTTGCCGGGGATGCCAACAACCCCAACATGCCTTCCCCAGATGGCTATTCATGGATTGAAGAGTATGTTAATTCACTCATTCCGCTCCCATAATGCTCAAGGAAGCGCGACAGCCAGCCAGGGAGTACTATGCAAAACTTTTCATTGAGGAAAAAAGTCGCGTTTTTCATGCCGAAAGATTGGCCTCTTGCCAATGTCAAGGTGGCTGAGGCTTTTAAAGATCAGTTCAGCAATTTTGACGTGGATGTATATAACATCGAGCAAATCGTTCTGCAAAGACCAGATGTGCTTTTCCTCAATGGCATTGCAACTTTACTTCATTATGGTATCGACATACTAAAAAATAACAAAAAATACAAACATAGCTTTTGGCGCACACCATTTATCTTTAAGTTCGTCAAAAGGTGGATAAAAAACCATGCAGGCTGGAAACCTTATTGCTTTACGTTTCAAATCCAATCCATTTTTGACTGCAGCATGGAAGGGGTACCACATTTTGTTTACACCGATCATACTCATCTGGCAAGCACAGCATACGACAGCTTTAAGAAAGAGAAACTTTATCCAGCATATTGGTTAGCACTGGAACAGCAAATATACGACCACGCGACCCTCAATTTTGTCCGCAGCTCGAATATAAAGAAATCCCTAGAAGAACAATATTGCCAATCCAGTGAAAAAGTAATATGTGTATTTGCTGGCAGCAATGTAGCTACCGCTGCTCCCGTGCAGTCCGCAGGCAGGTTTGAGAAACAGAATGTCTTGTTTGTCGGCATCGATTGGGAAAGAAAGGGTGGACCAACATTGCTCTCTGCCTTTAAATCGATCAGGTCAGCCTTTCCTAACGCAACATTAACGATTGTTGGGTGTAAACCCAATTTTGAGGAAGTCAATGTCAAAGTGATCGGGAAAATACCGCCTGAAGAGTTAAAACGATATTATCGAGATGCCAGTATTTTCTGTATGCCAACAAAAGAAGAACCTTTTGGGATCGTGTTTCTGGAAGCCATGCAGGCCGGACTGCCAGTCATCGGCACGGATTTGGGCGCAATCCCTGACTTCATTCAGGCGAATAAAAACGGATTTCTTGTCCAGCCTAACGATATACATGGAGTCGCACAGGCATTGTCGAAATTACTTGATGATCCCGTTCTGTGTAGAGAGTTTGGCAACAACAGCTTGAAAATTATTGAGGAAAACTATACCTGGTCCAAAGTTTGTGAGAAGTTTGATATTTACATCTCCCAGTTTCTCGAAAGGTGATCATAGATGCTTAATTGTATAACTCTCCGCCTAAATGGTTATCGCCATGACTAACTTATTTGCCAAAAGCAAAAGTCGAATAACCTGGTTGTATCTCGATATTTCGGACAAACTTCCCAACGCAACGAAAGATTTCTCGTGGAAGACCAGGTGGCGTATGCGATACGACAAAAATCCATTGTTTGTCGTTTTTCTGGATAAATATAGAGCAAAAGAATACGCTCAACAAAGAGGTGTGCGTGTGGCTGAAACATTTTATGTTACGGATGATCCACAAACAATCTCTTTTCATTCTTTGCCCAAGACCTATTTCCTTAAGGCAACTCATGGATGCAAATGGAATATATATTGTAAGAATGGAGAGTTTTATTATTACAGCGATGGAGAGGATATAGTCGGACATAATAATTTTTCAAAATATAGAATTACTCAGGAACAGGCGCTTGAACTGTGTAAGGACTGGCTAGGCAAAATTTACTCGAAAAGAGAGTGGGCTTACCGGCATATTGAACCCCAAATAATGGTAGAGAAGGCACTGGAGCAGTGCGGTGGAGGAGAGCTAATCGACTACCGCTGTTTTACTTTTGAGGGAAAAGTAAAAGCTGTGTATGTGGATTCACCCACTGCTTCTGTAAATCTTCAGAGGAGGTTTGTTGATCCAAACTGGAAAGAGTTTTCAATTAATAATCCCAAAGCAAAGACATCCCCTGTCCTGCCTGAAAGACCTCAAAATTTTGCAGAGATCATTCAGACAGCCGAGAAACTCGCGAGTGATATGGATTTCGTCCGCGTTGATCTTTACGATACCACCCAAGGCATTGTGTTAGGAGAAATGTCTGTGTATCACAACGGCGGGGAATCCATGCTGACTCCAGATAGAGCTTTTAACAAATGGCTTGGAGATCAGTGGACGCTGCCGGACAGACCATTCAGTCGTTAAGAACAATTGCTACAGTTGGATGGCTTAATTTCTGGAAATCCGGGCCAAGAATGCCGCAAAATACTTAATAAATTCTGGGCCCAGATCTTCAAATGTATAGGGAAGTCCTGTCTCATTCAGTACACGAATGGTCCTGTCACCACTTAAATATCCTTTGATGAGCAACTTGAAAGCTGCTTCCGGTTTGGTATAACGTATAAGTTGATACTCTGGCTTTGGAAAATCCAATTTCATACCTAATTGACAGGCTAAATACGGAAAATTAATTCCCGCGGCTAGAGATGCGACAACGCTTCCCCAGTAGCGGGGGTTGATTTCCAGGACTTTAGGTTCCTTTGTATCTTCGTCGAATCTGAAGTCGACACACGCAATGCCTGAAAATTTCAAAGAGCGCATTAACTTTTCTACACTTTGATAGGCCTGATCCTGCTGAATAAATTCATAGCTGGACGGTGGTTCGAACCTCTTGGCTCCCGGTCGGATTCCTCTTTGAATGGTGCATGCCTTGATCTCTCCATCTAAACAAAGCACATTGCAGATAAGGTCATAGCCACGGATGAATGATTGGATAATGAGCTTTTGCGGATGGTTTTCGCTATACAAATAAGCTTTTAAATAGGAAGGATCATCGAAGTACAAAATACCAGTTCCACCCGAACCATCCAATAGTTTTGTCAGAACCGGAAATGATAAATCGTTGAAGTCAACCTCACCCGAAGATCCACCTTCAAACACGACTGTGTCAGGAAATGGTATGTTTTCCTTTCTCAGTACTTCTGTCAAGCGCCATTTATCCGATGCAATATCGAGCGTGCCAGGTGACGGTAGTGGAGGCAGGGATGCAGTGGATTGAATTTCTTCGCAATTTTCAGAAATCAATCGAATCGTGGGTTGATCGATCGGAAGGATAAGGTCCGCCTTGATTTTTTTTGCGAGGTTAATGATTACATCAAGTCGTTTTCGATCAAATTCATCGATCGTGTGATTAAAGAAACCCGAATGATGTTTGGATAATCTGATGGGATTCCATTTTTCTCTGGACAGGATCGTGATCTTGGTATTTGGAGCCTGACCCAGGCAACGGAGTACTTTTAGCGGTAAGAGTCCTTCCCCGTCCGGGATTAAGACAGAAATAGATGGTTTGTGCATGAGGATATAAGTCCGTATTTAGTAAAGTATTTGGGATTGGCGACAATAAAGTTGATACATTAATTATAACGGATTGAAAAGGAGGTTACGATGGACAAAGTGATTGTGATCGGATGTGGAGTGCCAGGATATGCTGTTATCCGTGCATTTGCAAATAAAGGTGTTCATATTATCGCAATGACATATAACAAGAAAGACTTTGCTCATTTGTCACGGTATGTTTCTGAAGTAGTCCATATTCCACGGCCTGAGAAGGACGAACATGGTTTTATCGCGTTCTTAATCTCAAATGCACACCGCTGGGAGGGCGCATTAATTCTGGAAAATTCCGATAATGTAGCCACTATTCTCTCAAAGAACAAAGCGCTCCTTTCAGAATGTTATAAGGTGGTCACTCCAGATTGGGAAAGCCTGAATCTGTTTCTTGAAAAAGATAAAACATATGCCCTTGCAAAAGAAGCAGGTGTCCCATTTCCCAGGAGCACTATAGTATCGAAGTTGGAAGATCTCAATAAAGCAAAAGAAATACGGTATCCCGCGATCTTGAAACCGGTGAATTCATTTGAGTTTCAATATAGATTTGTCGCAAAGAACTTTCGAGTCAATGATGACAAAAAATTAAGCGAGAAAGTCAGGCTTTGTGTGGATGCCGGGCAATCAATGGTACTGCAGGAGATCATCCCCGGCCCGGACGCAAATTTATTCAAACTGCAGGGGTACATCAATTCCAAAGGCAAGATGGTGGGGAAATTCTTTCATAGAAAGTTGCGCCAACATCCCCCTCACTTTGGCGTCATGAGAATTGGTGTGAGTACAGAGCCATTTCTGGAAGTCGAGCATTTTGCTGAGAAACTATTCGCTCATGCCAATTATAGAGGTTACTTTAGTATTGAGTTCAAGAAAGACCCACGCGATGGCTTGTTGAATTTGATGGAGAACAACTGCCGAATGCCACGCTCCGGTATGCTGGCACTTGCCAGCGGAATAAATTTCCCCCGGATCATTTACCAAGATTTGGTCAAGAACATTCAAGTGGATATTACAGAGTATAAGCTTGATAGCTATTGGATTGAGCTATACACAGACATTTCTGATGTGTTGTTTCGCCATCATGAGGAAGAGATTTCCATTTCAGATTATATAAAACCCTATCTTGCTAAAAACAAGGTGTTTGGAGATCTGGATCTTCACGACCTAAGACCATTTTTGAAATTAACACGCGAGAGGGCAGACAATATCCAGCATAAGCTGTTTCCCGGAACCGGGAAAAAATAAAATTTATGACCTTACCACTTCTTTTGCCCAAGTCACCCTAAATGTAAAGTCATTACTACCCGCACCGATTTGTCAATCAAATCAAATCGGTGCGGGTGTTCGCGGTAAGACGAGAACCAGCATGCTTATTTGAGATGAATATGCTAAGGATGCGTGTTCGTCGCAGCACCTAGGCCTTCCAGCGAGATGTCATCAAACCAAATATCGCCGGTCGGAGAGCCATCCGTGATCAGGCGCAGAGTAATGCTGGTGTTCGAGCCGCTGTTCCACGTCTCGCTCAGGAGCTGCCAGTTGCCGGTCACGCTCGTGCATAGCTGCCGTTCTCCAACAATGTCGGCCATATCCAAACAGACTCCGCCAGTTGCGTTCGCCCGCCAGATGTAGCCGGAGTAGGTGTAGGTCGTGTTCGGGCTGACCGTGATCGGTGCCGCGGTGCGCGTGTCGGTGCCTGTACCGCGGAAGGTGGAATGGAGCGACCAGCCGCCAGTGTGGAACTTGTCGCTGGCACGAATGTGGTTTGCGCCTTCGGTCCAGTTGGCAGCATCGGCGGCGCTAGTTCCTTGGGTCTCGAACCCTGAGTTCAGGACCAGGCTGCCACTCGTTGCGGGTGTATTCGTAACAGCGGGTGGCTGTGTATTGGTCGGAAAGACAGGCGTGTTCGTCAGCACAACGGGTGTGTTGGTTAGCATCACCGGCGTATTGGTCGACACGACAGGAGTATTCGTAAGAGTAACACCTGGGTTACCTGGACCCAACAGCGAGATATCGTCGAACCAAATGTCGCCGGTCGGAGAACCGTCCGTGATCAGACGGAGTGTCACGCTTGTGTTCGAGCCGCTGCTCCACGTCCCGCTCAGGAACTGCCAGCTGCCGGTCGCGCCTGTGCATAGCTGCCGTTCTCCAACAATGTCGGCCATGTCCATACATACCCCACCGGCCGTGTTTGTCCTCCAAATGTAACCGGAATAGATGTAAGTAGTATTCGGGCTGACCAGGATCGGCGCCGCGGTGCGCGTATCGGTGCCGGGACCTCGGAAGGTGGAGTGCAGCGACCACCCACCGGTGTGGAACTTGTCGCTGGCGCGGGTGTGATTTGTCCCCTCCGTCCAGTTCGCTGCGTCTGCGGCACTGCTCCCGGTTGTCTCGAAACCCGGATTCAGCACCAGGTTGCCACTCGCTGATGAGGTATTCGTAGCGGTCGATGTCGGAGTCCGGGCCAGTGTATTTGTAGGCACAATCAGTGTGCTCGTCTGGGTATTGGCGGGGATGGGGGTTGTTACTCCTGCCATATCATAATTAGCGATTTCAAACGATTTAACCTTGAGATTCATCGAGTTGGCATCCTGATCTGCTGCACCGTCAATTCCGGTAACGAAACGAGTTGCAACTCGTTCAGCGGGAGCTGTATCGCTCATGGTGAGCATATCAGTGCCAGATGTCACTACTACTCCATCAATCCTCAAGTACCAGGGAGCAACTGCATTGAGACTTCCAAAAAGCTCAAGGGTATGCTCTCCCACTGGAAGAGGCGATGAGGAAATATACATAGTTTTACTTGACACAGTTTCATGATCTACGATCACGCGCAGGCTGTGATTGCTGTTAATGTAAACAGAGGTCCTGGATTCGTTTGCGTTCTTTGCACCGACAGAAGTTCCATTCAATGTTGTTGTGTAATTATCGGTATTCATCAATCGAAAGCCAGCCTTCTGCTGAGTGTAGAAGTCAGTGGGCAAAACCAGTACCATTTTCATGTAAAAGGTGGTCAGGACGATCCCAGCTTGTTCAGGAGCTTTGTATTTGAAGCGGGCATAGTGTGTGGATGCCACCTCTCCACCGGCTTTAACAGTCCAGCCATCTGAGGCTGCAGTGATTTTTTCCATTGCACCGGAAGTTTCCATTACCCAGCCTGTGGAGTCGCCGGGAACCAACCGTTCGTAAAATGCTGCCTGCTGGGTAACCGTTTGCGCCGAGGCTGTGTTTACACCGGCCACAAGGCTGGCGATCAGTAGAAATGCTGACAGCAGATTGATAGCTGTCTTCTTACGCCGTGAAGATGGCTGCCGATTGGTAAAATAATTGTTTCTTGCATACTGCCCCCATCTCAATATAGATTTCCCCAGCCCATCATGAACATGGAGGGAAAATTGCCTCGAGTTTGCTCGAGTGTGATCACGTTTTATAAACATTGTGGCCTCCAAGCGCTTTTGATTAAGAAGTTGCGGCTGCGTCACCAGCCTCGACATGCAATGATGTGGTTCGTTAACGCAGAGACCACCTCGCGTTCTTTTCAGCCATGATATATTTCATTTCAAAAAAATTTTCCTCAGCTGAGAATAAGAACTTCGCAATAACAAGAATAACGAGCAATCGGATTTATGTTCGATTTCCCCCGTTTTAAAATTAAAAACTGCCCAACCACGATTGGCAGTTTTATCGAAAGATCGTGACGACGGTCTACTAATAGAGCACTGAAGGAGTTTTGACCCATAGTTTTGCGTTGCTGGCTTGTTTGAAGGGTTTAGCGAGTACTTTAGCTGCTAAAATGTTCTAACTAATCTGGCGCATTATACGTCTTCTAAAGCAAGGGGTGGGAATAGAACTTTAGTACCGTTTCTGATATAAAAATGGGTGGTTACCAGTTTTGTAAGCCAATCACTGGAAACTGAATTGTCGTTATGAATGGTTTCCCAATTGGGGCTACAGTGAGTAGGTTTAATAATTCCTTAACCACATAATAACTTCCACTTCACCAATCCTTAAAAAGCAAATCTTAGAATGTCTCTGAAGCAGAAATAAAACCCTGAAAATTCCTAAGCTCGTTGTTGCCCGCGATTCTCATCATCGTAGTTGCGTCAGGTTGTTGTGGTCAAGCTGTTGGTCCGGTTACAAGAGCAGATTGCAACACTGTCAAATCCGCGGAAGAAGGCGAGGTATGAACCGGCTGCGCGACAATCACAGTTACGGACTTGACATGGATCTGCCCAGGGTCGATTCAATTTTTAGCCACCGTGGCCGTACACAGTAACAACTCGCGAGCTGCCAGGATCTTTTTGAGGTAATCATGTCATTTTTGGAACTCTCGCATATCCATAAATCTTTTTCTGAAACTATAGCCGTCGAAGATTTCAACTTGAATGTTTCACAGGGGGAATTCGTTTCCGTCCTCGGCCCCAGCGGCTGTGGAAAGACGACTACCCTGCGGATGATCGCGGGGCTTGAAATACCAACCTCGGGTCAGATCACTTTGTCCGGCAAAGATCTGACATATCTGCTATCCAATCAAAGGAATGTAGGCATGGTTTTTCAATCCATAGGATTGTTTCCCAATATGACCGTGGTGGAAAACATTGGCTATGAATTAAAAGTGGCAGGTAAATCCAAAGAGGAGATTAAACAACACGTTCAAGACATGCTCACCTTGATTCAAATGGAAGACTTGGGCGCACGTTACCCCAATCAACTTTCCAGCGGGCAGAAACAACGGGTTGCACTGGCACGCGTATTGGCCTTTCGCCCTCAAGTGCTTCTGGTCGACGAGCCTCTTTCGGAACTTGACGCAAAGACACGTATAGAGCTCTGCCAAGAGATTCGCCGCATCCAGCGACAGCTGGAAATTACCACGATTTATGCAACGCTCGACCAGGAAGAAGCATTCTCCCTTTCAGACCGGGTCGTCGTGATGAATCAAGGCAGAGTAGAACAGATCGGGACATTCTCTGAAATTTACAGCTTTCCAGCGACGGAGTTTGTTACAAAGTTTATTGGGCAGATCAATCTGCTGCCAGTCGAAGTTGTGGATGCAAAACGAGGAGTCGTCAGGCTGGAGGGACAGGTAGTCCGTGCGGGGCAGTTCGGTCATTTAAACGGAAACAGCATCCGGCTGGCGGTCCGATCCGAGAAGCTTATTCCCGGGTTTGTCGATAGAGCAAACAACCTGACCGGGATCGTGCGCACCATCATGTATCTTGGTTCCATAACCCGGATGGGTGTGGATGTTGAGGGGCATCTTGTCTTCGTGGATATGTCTAATGAGCGTAAGTCGAAAATTCCAGCAATCGGAGATTGGTGTCACATCACCTTCCCTGTGGATGCTTGCTGGCTTTCGTAGATAGTCAACTATCGTTGTGCATCAGAAATCACGAACGTTCTCCCGCCCTGAACGCACAAGGCTCTTTTCACACCCGGTCCGCTAACCCGCAGCGTGAAAACCAAACAAGCCATGCTGCGCGATATCCCTATTCCTGAAACGATGAAGCATCCACCACTTGATTAAGATCTTTGCCCACCCGGCCCCACTTGATCTTCCATAAACTACCTATTATCAGGGCTGCAATTCCCGCGATAAAACCAATAGACAATGTCCTAACTGCTGCTGTGTCCGCCGCTTCTTTTTGCGCCTGCCAGCGAGGAGCGACTTCGATCAGACTGTTAGGGCAAAACGCGCGATCAGGACCAGATCTTCATCTTCTGCGAATTCACTTGCAGTGACCCGGTCCGCGGGTGTCATGCGCCAGGCACAACGGCGGTCTCGAACTCGCGCAACAAGCTCCACAGGCAGAAAGCGAAGATCAGCTCTATGAGTCCTGCAATGATGGCATAAATACTGATCAGCCAGACCAAGCCCACTGTACCCTCAGCCACATATTTAGTAGGCAATTGGTTTTAACCGATGATTTTCTTCGTACTGCTAGAACCTGCCTCCGAGGAAGGTGCAATCATCCGGAAAGAACTCGATATTGGTAATGTCAAGTCCGATCGTGGGAGCCACGAACCCATCACCGGGGAACCCGCTGGGCGGCCCACCGTTGAAGCTTGCCTGGTCCGGCATCAGGAATTCCGAGTCTTGCGTGTTGCAGGCCCCGTCGATGCCGCTGCCGAGATTCACATCCACTTCGCCGTGGAAAATGGCATGATGGAACTCCAGCAGGTCTTCCCCACTGCCGGTTGCCACCTGGAATATGCCTGTAAACTCTGACCGGACGAAGTTGCTGCCGTCGAACACGCCATCGATGAAAACGATGTCGTTTCCATTCCCGGCGTCGATGCGTGTTTCCACCGGCACCTTGACCTGCAAAAGCTCGATCAGGTCGTTTCCAGTACCCATATTGATGTCGAGGTCTTGGGGAATCGCGAAGTTCGTTCCGGGTAACTCCACCCGGACGAAGTCATTCCCGCTTTTCATCTCGATAACGACATCTCCGGTAACGCCATCGGGGACAAAAATACGACGCTCCCCATTGATCGTGGTTCCTGCCCGTCCGGCGATGAGGCTTTCCGTAAGAATGATGTTATTGTCCTGGGTGTCGCCTCGAATGATCAGGTTCCCCCCGGATACACTTACCTCCACATTTCCCCCCGCCCGCGGCAAGGGCGCAAATGCCAGGCTCCCTGCGAGCACGAGAATAACGATAAGACTTAATAATTTATTCATAACCTTTACCTCTTTCTACCTATAATGGATGACGAATATGGAACCTTGCGATTCCTCTACAGGATGGTTATACAACCTGAATTCTGTATAAGCACCCGTATAAACATTATAGGGATTACGCGATGCAAGGAAATAGTACAAACAAGCTATCCGGTCGGCTTTCACTCAGGGGTACATATGAGACCTAACGGTAATCCTATCTGCGTAATTGCGGGAGATTGTTCCTGATAAATTGCTTGGCTTAGCCAGTTCCGGTTCGGAGCATTTGTGCGTATTCACCTGGCATATCACTTGCTTCGATTGCCTGTGCAGCGCGCTCCACATCATAAGGTACGCGCATGAAGTTGATAGTTAGGTTTTTCCCTTTTGCTTCCAGCACTACATAACAAGCATGCGGATTCCCATCTTTTGGCTTACCCACGCTGCCGGCATTCACAACATGACGTCCACTGGGGAGAATGCGATGGTAGGGAATGTGAGTATGGCCACACACGAGCACATCTGCTTCAGCTATATCCAGCTGACGTTCCAACGTTGCGTCGGGCCGATCGGCAAATAAGTATTCATTGATTTTCCGTGGGCTGCCGTGTACAAGCAGGGCGCGCAACCCGCCTAACTCCAGGGCGATCTGCGCAGAGAACTGCTGAAGAAAGAGCTTATTATCTGCACTGGTATGTTGATTCGTCCAGGCAATAGAGCGCTTGCCCAGTGCTTCCGCGTCTTTACTGGTATAGGCGCAGCCACAATCGTCGCTATTCTCCCCCACGCCCTGATCATAGTTACCCATAATCGTAGGGATATTTCGGTCCCGAATCAACTCAGTCACTTCATTGGGAAAAGTGCCGTAGCCAACTAAATCACCTAAACAGTAATCCGGCGAAAATCCCCGGGAACGCATGTCGGCTAGAACCGCATCCAAGGCTGGCAAATTCCCATGAATGTCACCAAAAATCGTCACACGCTCCATGTAAATCTCCTAATCAGAATGGAATAAAGCTGTTTCATGTCTTTTCGCCCTGCTTACGTTCGATCATGAGTAAAAAATATTGAATCCTTACTGTCAATTCACGAGCTGTCTTTTCAAAGCTGCTTTCCTGGTTTTTCAAGTTACTTTCAACAGCTACGGGATCCGGAAAGCTCCAGTGAATCTGCTTAGGGTCGCCAGGAAATATGGGGCAGACTTCTCGTACCCAATCACAGACAGTAATGACATAATCAAACTTCTGCCCTAAAAAATCTTCCAAATGTTTGGATCGATGTGTTCTCAAGTCAATCCCTCTACCGGACATCACCTTGATTGCCAATGGATGAATGGAAGTTGGTTCACTTCCTGCACTGGAAACTTCTACTCGGTTACCGCCTAGATCACGCAAGATGCCTTCAGCCATTTGCGAACGAGCACTGTTATGTGTGCATAAAAACAATACACGGACTGGATGCTCGAATAGAGTTGTAGCTTGGGGTTTGGGTGCGGAGTCAGGTTCACTCACGCCAGGATGCAAGGCTTGTCCAGTCTCCAGGTACAGCCGCCGGAATTGGTCCAGGTTCAGGCTGTAATAAATATCCCGGGCATCTGCCGAACCGCGACGCTCATTCACCAAATGTTGTAGGCGGAGACGCTTAAGATGGTAAGAAATCAAATTGTATGGCTGCTTAATCTGCTTTACCAACTCATCGACTCGCTGGTCGCTTCGCGATAGAGCTAGCAATATCCGCCAGCGAATATCGTGAGCCAAAAGCTTGAGAAACTCAAGGGGAACGTTTTGTGCTTGCGCAACTCTCATATATACCTCTTAAGATTATTTCAAACCAGTTTGAAATATATTACAAAATCAGTAAAAAGGCAAGACAAATCTTAAGCAGAAATCGCATCCCAGCATAACTTCCGGGCCAACATGGGCTAATATTCCTGTGCTGGCTACTCGCTTCACTTGGCAGTTCTTGAGAAATCTTTACGGAAATTTCGCCACCCACCCCATTTTGAGCCTACAATCGTGCGACCATTTTATCTTCAGGCAAGCCCAAAAGCTCCATAATTTGGGTTGTAACAGAACGCGGGACCGGAACCCGTCGGGACCGCCAAGTGAGAGGACTTGATGACATCAAGTTATCTTCTCTTTTCCAACATTGATGGACCTCACTCACATTTCGACAGGAATTCAGAGATATAAAGAGTCGAAAATCATTGAATCCATTCTTTTCTCACTGATGCTTACAACATTAATTTGAGACATACCGCGGTATCTCTGATGCTGAACCATGGCATTCCAGTTCTACTTGTTTCCAAAAGATTTGGACATTCAAAACCAAGCATAACGATTGATGTCTACGGACATCAGGTACCAAGCAGACAGGAGGAAGCCGCTCAACTGATGAATAACCCAATTGTTGGAGGGATGAAACAAACTGCACCAAAATCATAAAGGAGCAAAAAAGAAGACCCAAGATATAGTCAATCTTGGGTCTCTAGCAGGAAAAAATTCCTTATATAGGCTCCTGGCCGAGGACTTGAACCTCGAACCTAGCGATGTAGAAAATATCGTTCTTAGATGTAAATGGTGTCCATAGCATCTATTTACTCTATAAAATGGTGCAGTTTTCGTCCATCCTGTCCAATAAATCCATAATTTCTATCCCAACTGCACCAGGAAAGGCGACTCTAAAACCTTTGATTCCTCGGGTACTTCATTTGATCATATGTTCATACTCGAATACCCCTTTGGTTAGATCAAGCAAACACCTACAGAAGTTCGCTGCGCATCAACGGTATTAATAAGATACCTGGCTTTTCACCAGGCAAGGCGAGGTCCAGTGCCGGGGTACGCAAATCCTCTAGGAGAGGCCCCAGAACGAAGCATTCTGCCCTGCAGTATATGGCTACTAATTAATCTACGATCCTGTTCGTTCAGCCTTGCCCTCATCTTTACTTCATGCATAAATTGAGCACGTTGAGGTCCGCAGTTTCAAGCCCACTCATTCGAAGCCTACTTAAGACTTCACGGCTAGCTGTGAGGACTCTAGTCGGGGTGCCGAGATTTGAACTCAGGACCCCACGGACCCGAACCACTTTCAGAAATTTCGAACTGGAGACCTCATGGCTTGGTGGTTTGTCATAACCGTGAGGTCACACTTTTTGGGGAGCCGTGTGGACTACAATGAGCCCTAAATGATCTTTTGTTGGGTCGAAAATTGATTTCCGAGCGCATCAATAATACCACTTTTTGAAATTTGACATTCCATCATTCATATTACTGAATCTCAAGAAACAGTGTCAAGCATTTCCTTCCATAGCGAACTCAATCCTAAGCGAGCTGCCCATTACTCGATATAGTCCATATCAAGTTCATGTTTCTTTGATTTGAGAATTGCTGCGACGTCTCGGGAATATTTCGATTGCTAACTTAACCCAAAGTACATGCGAACCAGTCAGGCATTGATATGCTGGGCAGGTACCTGCTTACCTTGGTGCGGACCCTGACCATCGAGGGAGGTGTTGCCTATCTGCTTGGACTCTGCAAGAGCCAGTACAAGCTGACCGTTGTCATGGTCAACTTGATCACGCACCCGGTCCTGAGTTACCTTCTTCTGGTTCTTGGCTATCTGGCCATGGATGTGACTCTTGGGCTCGTGATCATCCTGGAGATCCTGGTGTCATTGTTGAATGGCAACTGTTGGTCTACGTTTATGGCAGTCCGGGTAGGCACTTCTTCATCATCTCTCTGCTGGCAAATGCCGCGTCATTTCTTATCGGCATACTGCTACTTTGGGCATGATGGTTCTTTTTCAAACAGGCGCTCTCCGCAGGTAGTGATTTATTCTTTCACAGCCCCCGCCAGCCCGCGCACAAAGTAGTTTTGGAACAACAGGAACACAATCAGGACAGGGATGATGGAGATCACCGTGCCCGCGGCAAAACCGGTCCAGTCGAAGGAGTATTCCCCCTGGAAGGCATACATGCCGACCGCAAGGTTCCTCAACTCGGGTTTGCTGAAGGTAAAGATCAGCGGGATGTTGAACTCGTTCCAGGTGCTCAGGAAGTGAAAAATGATCACTGTCGCCGTGACCGGGCGTGCCAGCGGCCAGACCAGCTGAAAGGTCTGTAGGAAGTTGGCACCGTCCACGCGCGCCGCGTCGAAGATCTCCCCCGGGATGGTGGCAAAGAAGTTGGTGTACAGGAGAACATAGAGTGCACCGGCGCCGCCCGAAAGCGCCAGGATCACACCTGCTTTGGTATTCAAGAGGCCAAGTTTCTGGATCAACAGAAATTGTGGCAAGATGATCGAGGCAATCGGGATGAACAGTGTGCCCAGAATGACTTTATAGATCAGGTCCCGGCCCGGGAATTGATAGCGCGCCAAGGCATATCCACATAGCGCAGATTTAACTACCTCGACCCCGGTCGATGTCACGGAATAGAGCAGGCTATTGAAAAAATAGATGTCGAAGTTGGCTTTGATCCAGGCACGGGCGTAGTTTGAGAATTCCCAAACGTTGGGCCATAGCTGCGCGCCGGCCGTGAACATTTCGCGTTGGGATTTGAAGGAAGCAAAAAGGACCCAGAAGAATGGATAGATCCAGATAAATCCGACCGCCAGCAGGAGTACAACCGTGACCAGGTTCAAGCGGGCAAAGCGGCTGGTGGCAAGTTTGGCAAGCATGTTGGTTCTCCTAGTGAGCATGCTGGGCACGGTTGACAAAGTAACCCTGGACAGTAACGGCAACGAGAGTCAGGATGCCGAACAGGACGGCAGCCGCCGAGGCATATCCATATCGAAATGGCACTTCGCGAAATGCCTGGTTGTAAATGAAATACGAAATAACATACGTGCTCTGCCCGGGCCCGCCGCTGGTCAGGGTGACGACCAGGCCGAAAACCCGCAGGGCATTGACCAGCGCCAGAAAGGTGATCAGGACGGCTACC
>Ga0105098_10000008_pt1 | contig 62249 bp, 89 predicted proteins | sample PPLLak21cMay2015_FD_79137 | JGI IMG/M metagenome (GOLD analysis project Ga0105098, IMG submission 79137) | Freshwater sediment microbial communities from Prairie Pothole Lake near Jamestown, North Dakota, USA - PPLs Lake P7 Core (1) Depth... | ecosystem: Environmental > Aquatic > Freshwater >... | reverse complement strand
GGGTCATGATCTTGGTGATTGTCATGGACTTGGTCATGGTCATGTTCATGCTCACGGTCAGTGTCATGTTCACGGTAAGGGTCACGGTCACGGTCAGGATCAGGGTCAGGGTCATGGTCACGGTCAGGGTCAGGGTCACGGTCAGGGTCAGGGTCAGGGTCACGGTCATGGTCATGGTCAGGGTCACGGTCAGGGTCATGGTCAGGGTCAGGGTCAGGGTCACGGTCAGGGTCATAAAAAAAGAAGGACAAAGAGATAAGGATAAAAGGCAGCTCGTACTATAGGGTTGCCTTTTTCTTTAAAGAAACCGTTATTAAATCAATGGATAAATTGATAGAAAGGGTATGTATGAGTGAAAATAAGGAGTGTTCTTGGATTGTGTCAGACAATGCTTGCGGTGGTGGCGAAGAAAATATAAGGGGTTGCCGATTAAAGCCATACAAAGAAATTGGAGGTATTTGGTTTTGTAAACGACACTCAAAACAAGTTATTGAAATGGTTAAAAAGGAGGGTTATTAAATGGAAATAAATGAGAAGTTATTTGTTTCAACAATACTGGGCCTGTCAGCCTTTGAAAGAGGAACTTACATTCAGCAAGTAGCCCTTGATTTATTTGCTGGTAAAGTCAATGAGCCTTGGATGGTTAAGCCTAAAGTTCAAAGACGTAAAAAACCTAATGAAGCTTATAGTGAGCAGTTCTTGAGCTTTTGGGCTGCTTATCCTTCTTGTGCTAATAAGTCAGGTAAAGGGGCTGCTTGGAAAGAATGGTGTAAAGTACCATATCTGAATACTGACCTACTTAAGTTCGACTGCTTAAAAGCTTTAGAATGGCAAAAACACACTGACAAATGGACTACTGATGATGGTAAATACATTTGCAAACCAGAGAACTACCTTAAAGACAGAATGTTTGAAGATGAACCTATTGCTATCAAGAAGACGGAGACGTACATGGATATGAATGGGCAGATTAAAGAGCGAAGCCTATGAAAGTAAAATTGAAAGGAACTTCTAAATGGAAAGAAAAGATTGTCCGATGTGACGTTATGCACAAGACCTGCTATCCAAATAAAAAGAACGTCCTAGATTACATTAACAAAAGAAAGAAAGAAGGGAGTGAATTACTTTACCCTTACAAGTGTGAACACTGTCATTATTGGCACGTAACCCGTAGTCCACAGGATTGATATACTATGATAATCCATCCATTTGACAAAAGAGATTTATTTGCCAAATTAAAAAAAGGAATAATAAAGAAAGGTCTATCTACTGGCTTTAGTGGGTTAGACGATAAAATCCTGCTATCAAAATCTAGAATGGCTATTGTTACTGGATACCCTTCAAGCGGAAAAGCCCTAGATATTTACACTCACATTCCAACCAGCACCGGCTTTAAGTTTATGTACGAAATAAAAGTTGGTGACAAAGTGTTTAACGAAGAAGGCCAGCTTTGTAACGTGACTGCGTGTACCGGCATTCAATATTTCCGACCTTGCTATGAGATTGAATTCTCTTCTGGTGAAAAGATTGTTTGTGATGAAGACCATAGATGGTTTACTGACACTGTAGCTTCAAGAATGAGTGCTAAGAATGCAAACAAACGAGCAGGACAGCCACTTAAACCTAAGGGAACAGATCAGTCACACAAACGAATATTGCCAACAGTTAAAACCACCAAAGAAATATTTAATACACTCCTAGCTAAAGATAGGAAAAATAATCATTCAATTGAAAATTGTAAGCCTTGCAATGGAATCAAAAAAGACCTAATTATTGAGCCATATACTTTAGGTGCTTGGTTAGGTGATGGTCGTACAGATTACGCTTCTATCTACTGCGAAGAACCGGAAATGTTAAGCCGTATTCAATCTGAAGGGTACATAACAAGAGAGCAAGCAGTTCCGCACCATCATGGGATCATAAAAGGATTTGTTGGGAAACTAAGAGAGTTAGGGGTTTTACATAATAAGCATATACCCAATGATTACCTCTTTGCTTCTTATGAGCAAAAACTAGCTCTTCTTCAAGGGCTAATGGATTCAGATGGTTATTGTGCTAAAAGTGGAAACTGTGAATATTGCACTACAAGAAAGGAGTTGGGAGAACAAGTCTTAGACCTTATCAATTCAATGGGTTTTAAGGCTGTTATGAACGAAGGAAGGGCAACACTTTACGGAAAAGATTGCGGCCCTAAATACAGAATTATATTTACACCAAATGGGACTGAAGTCTTTAGCCTTAAAAGAAAACAAGAAAGGGTAAAAACAAATAGCTATACAGGACACCGCACTATAAAAAACTGTAAGCCTGTTCCTAGTCGTGCTGTTAAGTGTATTCAAGTTGATTCTAGCTCTCACTTGTATCTTTGCACTCGTTCTTACATTCCGACGCATAACTCTGAATTTGTTGATGCAATAAATCTTAATATGTCAATTCTTTACAATTGGAAACATGCTATCTATTCACCAGAGAGCCACCCGATAGAAGAACACATGGCTTCTATAGCAGAAAAATACATTGGCAAACGAATAACAGAATTCACTAATGACGAAATAGAAAAATCTCTTAACTTCCTTAACGAACACTACACTTGGCTCCATCCTGCTAAACCGAATATTGATTCTCTTCTTGTTACTTGCCAAACACTTCAAAATGAGCAGACTTTAGACAGCTTTACTTTTGATCCTTGGAATGCAATCACTAATACAAGAGGGGGTGAAATGGTAGATGAATACTTAGCGGAGTCATTGACCAAAGTATTGAATACTACCAGAGATAGTACGTTGCTAGGAATTATTGTTGCCCACCCTAAAAATCCTATCAAAGACAAAGATGGTAATTTCCCTACTCCAACACTATATGACATTAGCGGAGGTGCCAACTGGCGCAACCGAGCAGACTACGGAATTGTTTGCCATAGACCGGATATGGGTAAAAATGAAATGCACGTTCATATCCAAAAAATAAAGAAAAAGCACTTAGGAAAAGTCGGTACTGAAATATTTGATTATGAATGGACTTCTGGACGCTTTAAATGCCAATCAAGTATAGACTTTACCTTGGCTGGTGAAGCAGATAGTCCATTCTAGGGGGCAAAATGAGTGATTCAAGAAGAAAAGGAGAAGGTTGGCGAGGCTCTAAAGTATTTGACCATAGTTGTAGAAACCACGGAGCTTGCGAATATTGTAAGGACAATAGAACTTTCTTTGACAAGAAGGCTAGAACAATAACAAAGGAGGAACTAGAGGAGGATGTATAACCACGAACCGAATAAGATATTCAGAGATGCTAAAGAGTTCAACATAAGCAGGTTGGCTTGCTCTCGTATGAGGCTTAGATTCCTACAAGAAGAAGTCAACCGCTTTTTAGAGAAAGGAGATGCTATTAGTTACTATTGGTGTACGGAAGCTCTTAAAGAAATGGCTTCTATTACTAAGCAAGCTTATTTATGCCACGAAAAGAAGATAAGCAAGCTAGACATAACACCAGAAGACATAGAACGAGCTAGGAGTTATCCGGTAGAGCAATTGGTTAAATTTGAACGAGGAAAAGCTTTAGCTTGGTGCCACGCAGATTCATCCCCTTCTTTGACTCTCAACAAGAAACATAACAGATGCCATTGCTTTGTGTGCAACCGTAGTATGGATTCAATAACTGTAGTACGTGAACTTCATGGCTACAACTTTGTAGAAGCAGTTAAATTCTTACGTTAGGAGGTTAAATGTTTGTCGAAGTAAAGAAGCTAGTAGAAACTAAATTCGTAGATATAGAACCTAAAGACTATATCGGTAGTTCAATCATTGACTATATGTGTGCTTCTAGTTTCCCTGTTGTAGCAGCAATCCGAAATGACAAGGAAGAGATTCAACTCATAGTCTCTAACCAAGAGAAGTACGTAGAGCAATACAAGAATAAACCTTGTTCAGTCTATGCACCTTACTTAAAAATCTTATTCCAAGAATCACCTGTAGTTGTTCAAATGATAATAGAAACATTTAAAGATAGCTCTCTTGTTCGTATTGAAGTAAAGGAGCCAATGTGAGCTTAGAAGGAATATCAACAAGCGGTGATTTTGGGCGAATAAACCCTGAAGAAGCTCCTAGATTTCTAACTATTATCTGCCCTGCTATGAAAACAACTTACCCTACAATGGAGGAGAAACAATGCTTACAACGATATAAAATCAGGAACCCTTGCATTTACAACTGTAAAGAGTTAAATAAACTTCTGGTTAAACATAAACTACCTATTCTTGAACAACCCATTAAACCAAACTCTCAACTCTGTCCTTCTAATATAACAATCTGTGAATGTGGCTTTGGATTTATGAAGACTGAGACAAGAGATAAATGCCCTGCTTGTATGCTTATTGATCTTCCTATTCCAGAGAACCCTAAAGATCAAGCTTTACGGATAGCCGAGATAAAGAAAATACAGCGTAAACAACAAATAAAAAGAATTAGGAAATAAAATTCAACAATGTAAAGGGAGTGCTTTATGCGTTTTAAATGTGCTAAATGTGGTGAATTTAAAACTAGCGAAGGAAGGAAGTCTTACAAGAAAACAAAGATAGGAATTCTAGGGCAACAATGTTGGAACTATCAATGTAAAGAATGTGTAAAGGAGACTACGAATGAATGAAGTTAGAAAGATTCTTATGAATGATCTTGGTATTACCCGCGAATATGTAAGGAATATTGTTGATGACATAGTTAAAGAAATTGTATCCAAAAGACTTGACGCAGTAAATATTGAAGCCTACTTAGATAAAATCATTGCAAGAGAACTATTAACACAAACGAGAGAAGGAGGAAGAGTAAGCGGATCAGAAATCAGGGGTTATGTTCAATGTGCAGCACAAGAGGCTGCTAAGGTGTGGGTAAAAGAACATTTAAAAATCGTTTAAAGGAGGCACTTAAATGAAGTTTAATTTCCCTGAGATAAAGTTTGCTAAAGAGAATTGTATTCAAGACCAATATGAGCATGTACGAAGTGAAGAATTTGAAGCTGAAGAAGAATATTTATGGCATGGGAATTTATCAGATAAGTTCTTTGAAGAGATGGCTGACTTAACACACTCTATTGAGACATTTTGGAGGATAGTAGAGAGAACTAAGGGTAAGCCCTACCTTGATAATCTTTTCTCTTCAATCGTAAGGAAGAACGTGGAGAGAAATTACTACGAGGTGCGTTCTCAACCTATAGACAACGAAAGGAATTAAGATGACACTAGATGAAGCTATTGCTTGGACTAAGAAGAATACGAGTTGTCCGTCAACAAGAGAGAGGCTTAAATCAAGAGCAGCTTGCTTTGCTCTCTACCAAGAGATACTAAGACTTGAGCAGGAAAATCAAAATAAGCTGGCTAGCATTGAATCATACACAACTATGGTAAGGAGTATATTCTAATGGCTTGTAATCAATGCAAAGAAACATCAAGTATCTTAGATTGTACTGTTGATATGCACACACATGATTTTGATATAAGGTTAAGACTAGACCTTGATAATCCAGAAAACCCAAATTTCGATATTCAAATAGTAGATCACGAAGCTCAGAAAAGTGAATGGACAGATAGCGTATCGTTTAAGTATTGCCCGTTTTGTGGTGAGTATTTAATTAAGGAGATGGAGTAATGTCCTGCAATATAAGATGTTTAAAATACGTACTCTGCTTAGAAGAACCTGAATGTCCTATAAATAATTTATTGCGTTGCCGTAACGATTGTGAAGTCTTTGCTGAACAAGAGACTCAACCTAATGACAACTTTGGAGTGAAAACAAGTTGGGATAAATATTGGGAGAATAAGTATTGATAATAGATGAATTTACTCATTCACCTGTCTCTAAACAAAGGAAACACCAACTAAGAAAATCTAAGATAGGTATTTGTCAGATTTGTACTAAACCTGCTGATAGTGGGCATTTATGCAAAGAACACAGAGAGATAAACAGAGTTAACGTATTAATACGAAGGAGAGAAGAACTAGGTATTGACTTGTCTTTACCACTAAGTAAGAGAGGGAGGAAAAGATATACTAATAAATAGTATAAAGAAGGCCGGTTCCGGTAGGTTTTGACTTATCGGTTCCGGTCTTTTATTTGGTTCCTTCTCCTAGCCAAACAAATTTTAAACAACAAACAGAACATACTATAAACATAGAGTAGAAAGGAATATTAATTACTATTGATATCATTAAGGAATATCACTTGCAGATTCCACTAGAACTATATCTACATAGTATTTTTGCAATAACGCTTGCATTATTATGGACACAGTGATATAACTAATTTATGGGAAATTCACGGAATAAATCGAAATATGTGGGTACTGAGGAAGTTTACAAGCCTAGTACCGGAGAATATCAAAAGTCTGTTATCTATAAGAAAACAGTCCAAGACCTTAACTTTGTAAAAATCTTCATACCAACGAAAGGACAAAGAATGTATCCCAAGGAAATGATTATATCGGCTAGAGATGTTTTTGAGTATTTAATGGTTGTATCAGATAAACAAAACATTGCTATTGCGCCGACAAGTGAAATGGTTGAACGCTTAGGTTTGGCGGGGTCTTCAATTTCAAGAGGACGGTCACAATTACTATCGTTAGATTTTATCCGTATGCGGTCACAAAGTATTTTCATGTTGAACCCTGCTATCGCCTGTAAGGTAGACGGGGATAAAAGGCAGGAGCTTCTTGATGTGTACTTAAGTTATAAGCGCTACGAAGGGAAAGAGGATAAAGATGAAAGTATTTCTTAGCTTTATTGGAAGTTGTCTTATAATCTTCCTAATTATAATGGTAACACACACAATAATGCTTCTCATTGTTGCTAGCGCTTTATGGAAGATTTTTGGTTATTGCGTTGCTGCTTATATTATTTATATGATTATAAAATCAATCTGTTCTAGGAGCACTGATTTAGACCCTGACCCTTGGAGTAAAGAATGAACATACAAGATTGGATAGATAAAGGGTATAAGACTTGGCCTACCAACAAAACAGACATTAACAAGCTAGCTGATATAGGACTACAAAAGAGAATAGACGATTCAAAAGGAAAGAAATACTTCATTACCGTCTACGCTTATGACTGGACTAACGAACCTAGAATGCCAACACAAGGCTGGCACTTTATGCCTACCATTCAATTCTCAGAAGATACCTTCCCAACGACTGATGTTACTTTCCATTCCGAAAACATAGAACAAATAGAAGCAATGGCTGACCTCTTCTGGAAGACCCTTAATTATCCGTACTATGAAAAGTGGGAGGAGTAAAACGTGAACCTCTATAAGATCAAAAAGAAATGCTGGTCTTGCGGTAAAGAATATGAAGTGACACTAGCAAGCCCTAATCAAGAACATAGGTGTCCGAGCTGTCGCGCTTGGGTCTAGGAGGTCTATATGTCTAGATTAGTAGATTTAACAGGACAAAAGATTAATAAATTATTAATAATATCTCGTTCAAGTAAGAAAGGTAAAAGTAACAATAGTGTATTTTGGAATTGTATTTGTGACTGTGGGAAAAAAGTTGTAATTAGGGGCGATAGTATCCGTGGGAATTATACTAAGGCTTGTGGATGTAGAATTCCAATTGTAGCAAAAGAAAGAAACACAAATCATGGGTTATCTAGGCATAGACTTTATCACGTTTGGACGGGAATGAGATCAAGATGCAATAACCCTAACACACCAGAATACAAATATTATGGACTTAAAGGAATATGCGTTTGCAGTGAATGGAATGATTTTAGGGTTTTTTTAAACGACATGGGAAATACCTATATTGAGGGTTTGACGATAGATCGCATTGATTCAAATGGAAATTACAATAAGGAGAATTGCAGATGGGCTGACAATATAACACAAAACAATAATAGAGATTTTTGTAAAAAATATAATTACAACAATGAATGGTTAACTATTGCTGAGCTAGCGAGAAAGTATTCAATAAATTACCAAACACTAAGAAATCGTATTAGAAATAATTGGGAATTAGCTATAGCCTTAGAAACTAAACCTAAAATTTATAAAACATTGTAAAGGATGGAATTAATATGAGTAAAGCTGAAGATTCAAGAGATGGACTTCCACCTATTACAACCCTTAGCAGAGCAGTACGGTATAAATGTAAGTGGGACTGCTGTAATGGGTTACAGTCTGAAGTAGATGCTTGTACCATTACTAAATGCCCTCTCTATAACTTCCGTAAAGGACGTTACGCCTTTAAAGAAAAGAAGTTTGTCAGTGAAGAGAACAGACTAGCTAGTAAAGAACGCTTTAAGAAAGCGAAGGAGGCTAAGAATGGGTAGCAGGATTGAAGTGGTAAGAGAAGTTGCTGAAGAGTTTCACCGGCTGCATGGGATTATTGAGAATCACCAAGAAGACATACGAACTCAAAGTATTATGCTAAAGCTTTGCTATTTAAATACTCACGACATGGAACTTCCTTCTTGGGATGAATTAGTAGAATTGGATAATGATGGCTATTATTACGATTGGTTTACAAGTGTTTTAAGTGACGCAAAGGGGGTGCGAGGTGATACTATCAAGTAAGGCTGCTAAACAGAAAAAAGAAATATAATTGCATTCATAGCCTCCATGTGGTACTTTAAATAAAAAATACTACGTGGAGGTTTTTTATGGGAATTTGCATAGGTTTAAAAATAGGACAAACATATAATCGGCTAACCGTTTTATCGCGGGAAGAAAACTCAGTCAATAACTCTTCTCGCTGGTTATGTCGTTGTTCTTGTGGTAAGGAAAAAATAATCCTTGGCTCAAGGATCGCAAATGGAAAATCAAAATCATGTGGTTGCCTAAATCAAGAGGTGTCTCGACTTAATTTTAAACATAGAATGGTTAAGACACCAACCTACTATGCTTGGGTTAATCTAAAAGTACGCTGTGAAGGGAATGGCAAAAAAAATAAATCTTATAAAGAAAACGGAATAACTGTATGTGATCGGTGGCAAGTTTTTTCAAATTTCTTTGAAGACATGGGAGTAAAACCAGAAGGGATGACGCTTGACAGGATAAATAATAATGATGGGTATTATAAAGAGAACTGTAGATGGGTTACACAAAGTGAGAATAGTAGAAACAAGAAAAAATCTATAATTTGGACAATTGATGGGATTGATTATAACTCTTGCTTTGATGCTGCAAAGGCTCATAACAAGACTTATACAGTTATACTGCGTTGGTGCAAAGGTCGTATGTGCCGAGGAAAGTTTCTCGAACCATATCCTAACTGTTCATGGAGATACAAATATAATGAAGATAAGTAGTGAAAAACCACAAAAAATTTATGCAGAAATAAATGGCCGAAAGTACACCAACAATTTTAATTTACCAAAAGAAATTTGTGATGCAATTCTTAAGGACAGATACAGTGTCGATGGAGAGGAGCCAAGCGATTACTCAGCCACCACCATAATTGCACCAATACAACAAACAATTCTAAAACGAAGACACAAAAATAATCTGAAAGTACAGGATATTACAGGACTTTCATGGGCGTTCTTCGGGGCAGTCTGTCATTCTCGGATAGAAGAAGCTAGTGATAACGGAGCTGGCCTAACAGAGAAAAGATTATATGCAACCCTGCTAGGTAAGACTATCTCTGGAAAGATGGATAGATACATAGACGGTGAGATAAAAGATTGGAAGTTCACTAAGGTCTATAAGTGGCAGAAGAAGGACTTCACTGATTGGGAGAACCAAATGGCAGTATTGACTTACCTGCTAAGAATCAACGGTTATCCAGTCAATAAGATCAGCATTACAATGCACCTTAGAGATTGGACAGAAGCTAACTCTTACAATAAGGGCTATCCTGACTGTAAATGGCAAGTCGTTCCTATTCCTGTGTGGAGCCAAGAGAAGTGTGAAGAATATATCAAGAGCAGGCTTGAAGCTTTAAGGGCTGCTGAAGAATTAACTCCCAAAGGTTCTTCTTGTCACAACTTAGCTCAATACTTTCCCTGCTCAGATAAAGAATGTTGGCGTAACGTTAAGGATTATTCAATTCTCAAGATCGGTGCTGATAGAGCTACTAAATGCTTTGATACACAAGAAGAAGCAGAAGCTTATTTCCAAGAGAAACAAATGGACTTTGATAAGTATGTTATTGAGAAAAGAATGACAGAACGTAAGCGGTGCTTTAAATGGTGCGACGTAAATTTGCATTGCCAGCAGTTCAAACAATATTTGAAGGAGAAAGAAAATGAGTGAGTGGAAACCAATAGAGACAGCACCAAAGGATTGCAAAGTTTTAGGGTATAGTCCTTCAGATGGCACTGCAATCATTGAGTTTGATGAAGATTCAAGGCAACCTCATTGGCGAGTAATCCATGATGCTGAAGATTATAGTTGGTCTGATTACGAACCTACTTATTGGATGACTCTGCCAGAACCGCCTAAATAAATAATCAAGATAGCTCCCCTTCTGGTGGTGTGGAGACTAAGCCAGAAACGATAATAGTGTCGGGGGGAGCTTTTAACAACTAAGCGAAAGAGGTTTGAATGACAGGACGGATTGATACACGTTTGGTAGTTAGTGACAAACATGATGCTCTTGGTATTCCAATGTCTATCTCTCTATGTGGATTAGATATTGAGATAGAGCTAAGAGAAGGCTTTACAGCAGAAACAGGAATGTTAGGGTTGGCAGACTATAAGAACTTAAAGATTATTATTGATCCTGATTTTTGCCCTGCTCAAGCAATTCGTCAAACATTTTTCCATGAATGCGGGCATTATATCCTTTGGATGATGGGAGAAGAGAAACTTAGAAACAACGAGAAGTTTGTGGATATGCTAGGTCATTTAATGTATCAAATCATTAAAAGTGGTAAATGGAGATTATAAGTGTCTTCTGTTAAAACAAGATGTAAACAATGTGGAGCTAATGTCAAACCAGAATGTAAAGGTTGCCAATATAATTACGCTGCTATTAATCAAGCTTACATTGAAAAAGAAAGAAAAAGGAATAAGACAGGTGGATTTTTAGGGAATATGTCCGACTCTGCTAAAAGAGGTTGGGTTAATATCTATTATCCAATAAATGAAAATGATGGAACAGACTACTAAAGGAGAAGCATATGAAACAATGTAAATGTATCTACTGTGGAGTAACTTCAGTTGAACAACCTAACCTTCTATTTATTGCTAGTAGTTTAAAAGAATTCATTCTCTTTGGAATAAATCTAGGTGTTTGTTTTGAATGCGTTAAAGTTCTTCGTAACAGAAGGGATCAAACTTTAAAGGAAAAGAAATGAAACCTAAATACAAAGGAGATCATAGAAGCGGCTTAGAGGATAAGATTGCTGCTTGGTTAGATTTACGGAATATCAAGTACGGCTTTGAAAGTATTAAGCTTGCTTATATCGGACTCTCTTGCCCTCACTGTAATGAGACTATAACGAATAACATCTACACCCCTGACTTTATCTTTGAACGAAAAAAGGGAAGATTGATTATAGAATCTAAAGGAAGATTCACAGTAGAAGACAGAAAAAAAATGATAAAAGTAAAAGAACAGAATCCAAAAGAAGATATTAGGTTTGTTTTTCAGTATGACTCTTATCTGACTAAGGTAGGTAAAACGAAAGAAGGAAAGAGGAAACCAAAAGAGGAGACGGCTAAGAAACCAAAGTATAGTGATTGGTGCAAGAAGAATGGTTTCCAATATCATATCTTCAGCTTAGAAACACCTATTCCTTTATCATGGCTCAAGGAGGGTTAGTGAATGAATACACCAGAGCAGAACGATTATTGGGTGAAACACTTAAGAGAAATGAACAAGAGCTTGAGAGAGGATACTGTGGCAACTACAACGGAGGACGAGGTGGTTTATGTGAGTTCAGGTCTAGCCGAGCCAAGGACTTATGCATCAAACGTGAGTGCTACGGATGGGGAAACACTAAATAACTTCTTTGTAACAATCCAATCACAAACACTAGGGGATTTTATGGAACAAAAGACAAAGAGACAAGAGATACTAGAGACTGCTATTCAATATGTATCCAAAGATAGAAACTCTACCTACGGAGAACCAGAAGATAACTTTGATTGTATAGCAGAGTTTTGGTCAACTTACATTAATCGTAGATTTAAGATTGGAGGAATATCTCAAATAGCTCTTGACCCTGCTGATGTTGGGTTACTTCTTGATCTTATGAAGACTGCTCGTTTGATAGCAAATCCATCCCACCTTGACAGTTACATAGATAAGGCGGGTTATAGTGCATGTTCAGGAGAAATAGCTACGAGGGGGACAAAATGATAAACCGATCTTCTATAGAACCAGTTGAAGTCTTCCGTATTGTCGATAGAAAAACAGAAAAACATATTGGATCATATAGCCGTTCTTGCCATGACGAATATGATTTTCAAAGTAGTTCTTCTGCTAGGAGTGCTAATTGTCATGGAATGTTCCAAGATAAAGACATATATAAAATAGCGAAGTACAGAGTTATTTATGAATTAATTGAAGATGATGTAGATGGAGGAACTAAATCTTGAAAGCTTATATCTGGACAGTGATCTTTATCTTTGCCTTAAGTTGCTTTGCTAAAGCGGGAAAACTTTATAATGGGAAAAATGACCCATTCGATCCCGTATCCGCAGGAATTGATTTATTGGTTTATATTGCTTTGATTGCTTGGTCAACTTACCTATTAGGAGCTAAATTTTGAGACACTTTGTATCGACAGGAATCTACTGCTTAACTTTTATCATTTGTAATACAGTTAGTATTTTGAGCATTCCTTTTATCTATCTCTATTGCTGTATTCGTTCAGCCCTCAGTGTCAGTGAAGATATTTGTATGCAATTAGTTTTTCAAGCCTCAAACGACATTAGGAAAGGAAAACAAGATGATCCTGAAAAGCAAACAGACTGAAGAAGAAAGAATGTATGAGCGGAGCAAAGAAGCTCCTCGGCAAGGTTTCTTTGTGACTATTTACAATGAGGAGGGAGAAGTAGTCGGAGGAAAGTACGTCACAGATCGTAAATTTTACGAATAAAACAAAGGACTGACTTAGGAAATAACATAAAGCCACCTCTAGGGATACTTTCCTATGGGTGGCTATTTTTCTTCTTTAATTTGTAAGGAAAACTATTGCAGCCCTACCCTCTAGCGACTAAAGATATTGCTGTTACTGCTGCCCCTATACAACTAGCTGCTAAAGCAGTTACGATAATCCAAAGAAACTTACTAGCTGATTGTCCACCTGCTTGTTCTTGTAATTGCATTCTAGCTTCTAATAGCTTTAACCAATTCTTTAAATCTGATAAAGCTGATACTAAATGTTCAATCTCATTCTTTTGAACTGCAACAGTCGTTAATATTTCAGTCAGTTTATCTAGTTTTTCATCAACTGTTTCTAGTCTGCTAACCTGCTGACACGGTTCTGACATATTAAGACTCCTGCACTTTTGATAATCCATTATAAAATTATTCTAAGTAATATTGCAATCTTAGTTGTGTTTCTTCCCTTTGACAGACAACATACGAATACCAAAGAACCAAAGTAAAGTAGTCTCTGCCAGCATAAGCACTGAATAAATAATCTCTTTCACTAACTCTTGAGCAAAGTTAGCATCAATAACATCTATAGTTAATTTATTAAGGAGGATAATAACCCAAATAAAAATACCTAGAACAAAGAGTTGATAATAAACAGTCATAAAAGGACGAATGGAAGAAGTCATAACATCAGACAAGACTGCTATAGTCTTATGCCAACCCGTCAACTTGGTTCCTTCTTGAAGCATAGGCTTGATAGAGGTTTGACTTGTATTGAAAGCAGCCATCTCTGACAACTTAATAGCAGCATCAGATTCTATGACAACCTTTTTCATAGCGTTCTCTGCTTCTTGCATACCTATCTTTAATTCATGGTCACGCTCTAATGCTCTTTCTTTAAACTCAATTTCTTTAGTTAAACGTGTTTCTCTAGCTTGCCAAGCAGCACCTAACAAGGCAACAACAGGGCCAAGAACAGCTTTGATTGCGGCTAAGGTAAACATAATTAAAACTCCTCTTCTATAATTAGTGTAAAATCTTCTCGCTGTAATTTATTCAACAACTTAGAAAGAGTCGGTCTGCTATTAAGAATAGCCTTTTGTCCATTGAGAACACCAAACTTGCTCCCTACTAAGATACAACCTTGAACATGAGTCTTATAGCCCTTAGCTACATCTCCTGCTAAGTTCCCTGAGTGAATTAAGATTGTACTACGGTTAGGAACTTCCCTTAATTCATAAGCCCAACCAAATCGAGGAGAAGGATCATACTGAACTAAATATTCACCACAAAGGACACAAGATATTTGAGGTCTGTTATCTCTCAAAGGTAATTCAAAAGTATTACAAAATACTGAGTCTCCTATAATAAGAATTCCACCAGTACCTTCATCACAAGTCCAAAGTCTTCTTAAGGCTACCGCTTCCATTTACGCTCTCTCCTTAAATCATCAAGACATTGAACACAAAGAACTCCTATCAACCTCTTAGTGAACTCCCCACACTCTCTACACTCTCCTGCTATAAAAGGTTTCATTTCAAACCTGTAAGAATGTATCTGTTTATCAAACTGCTCCATTGTTTCATTGACATAATCAGCGAAGTCCATATGAGCATTCCCTTCTAGCAAAGTCCATTTCAGTTTACCATTTCCCTAGTTTACATTTAATAGTCTCAATATAAGTTTTAGTTCTCATATAACAACCACAAGCTTTGCACCGTCCATCAATAAATTGTTCGCACTGCTGACAGATAATCCACCTAGCTTCTCTTTCTTCTGATATAGGAAGACCAGCTTTTCTCCACGCATTAATAGTTAAAACTAAATCTTTAGCTTGGTCAAATAAAGGAGGGAAAGATTGAATAACTTGTTGTTCTTGTCTTGGTTCATTAGCTCGAACCGTTACAATATCGCCTTCTCCTCTATCAAAAATATCGTCTTCCATAACAGTTCTCCAAAACGGTTAACAACAATACCATTGGTATTTAGTGATAGATGCAGGTTGAACTTCATATGACCTATAAGTACCTGAACAAGTTTTTTCTACCTTACATTCTACCCATTGAGGAGGATAAAGAGGTACGCATCTAGCCGTTCTTGACCAGTATTGAGTATATCCAGCAGGGCAACCAACACCATTATCATATGAAATTTGTCCACCCACTGTAAATGGATTAACTGTACTTTCTACCGGCGTATCAAGATTGTTGACTTTATATCTATATTGTCCAACAGTTTGGGTCGTCGTATTGACTGTAGCAGATGGACAAACATCTTCTGCATTAGTAATGCAGCCACTTAAAAGATTACTCACACAACAAGTTGGTAGTGTAAAACCACTAATTCCGGTCGCAAGCCCTGACAAATCTGAAAATCTATTAATAGAAACAATGATCCATTTACCAGTTGGCATTCTTACGTCTATAGATACAGATTCATTACAAGAATCAGTTACCGTTACTATCCCCATTCCACAAGCACCAGTTAAATCTGTAACTTCTCCGGTTTCGCTATCAATAGCACCTTGACTAATTGAGTACATATAAGGTTCTAAACCACCTGAAGCAGAATAAAATGACCCAACAGAAGGAGCTTCAGTTCCTGATAAAGTTAAAACATCTAGCCCGTACACCGTACCCTCTAAAGAAGCTTGTGTACTTCCACAATTATCAGTTGCTATTAAATAACAAGTATTCTCTGATTCAGGAGTTAAAGAACAAAGATCAATAGAGGTAATAGTATATTCGGTTATACCTGCTTCACTCGACGTATCTGTTAAAGAGATAGCATCGCACGTACTACTTAACGTACGACTTGTACCCCCGCCTGCTACATAATAAATATTACCTTCTGCAAACCCTTCATAAATTTCTTTAGGGTTGATTGCTAAAGGAGATATTTCTACTTCAGGACTATCAAAGGTAACTGTCTGTCCACAAGTAGAAGAAGCAGATAAAGTATAAGCCCCACCACAACCATCAGCACAACTAGGGTCTACCTCCCATCCTCCATCTTCTTTTTCTACAATACAATTACCAATAATAGCATCCCCTAAAACATGCGCTGCTTCAACATCACCATTCTCGTAAACATATAAACCCATATCAGCTAATGTCGCCACACCTAATGGCCCTGCTACTCCTTCACCTTGAAAGTACGTACTTCCAATAGACCCTATAAAACTCCCTCTAACCCTCGCCCTATTCACTCCCCCTGCATCCCAAGAACCTACTAAGTGAAGACTGTTCTCTGGTGTTGTATCTTCTAAGACAAACCTGCTTTGAAAACAATCATCAACTGATATACTAAAGAAAGCGTTTAGTCCATCAGTACACATAACTTTTTGGATAGTAGGGGATTCATCTCCTCTTATCTTAAAGTTAACAAAAGACATAGAAGATAAATCAGTAATCTCTGTATCAATAGGGGTTTCAAAAGAACTCGTATTTAAATCAAAAGGAAGAACATTAGGAACAAACTTGTTTTCTCTTAAAGGGATAAAATCAGCAGTCAAGGCACTTAAAGAACCAATAGTTTCATTTACATCAAGAGTAGTAACCCCTCCGCTAATATAAACATCTTTCTTTATATTCTCTTTGTATCCATATAAATCAATAATGGTAGACCTAGTAATAATATCTACCCCTTCAAAGACTGCTAATAATTGCCCATTACTGCTAACAGCATGAGAGTGATACTGAGTTGTTTCAAAGATCAAAGAATAATAATCATGATACTTATAAACCCTAACAATACTACCTTTAGAAAGAACAATCCCGACTGCATTATTACTAACAAGCTCAGTAGTATTATCATTATACCAACAAGAAAAACTCCACATATCTATTTCAGGATCAATCATATCTAAGTCTTTTAAAACAAAAGCCTTATCAAATCCTTTTAAGTCTGCTCCCATACTGACATAAACATCCAATAAAGGAATACCCATAGTCCTTAGATATGTTTGTGTTTCATTACCAATAAGAGGAAGGTCTTTAACAAAATAAAAATAAAGATCGTTCTTTCCTTCTCCATTGATATTTAAAACTGTCTCTGCCCATCCTTGAGCATATAGACTTGTTTCGGAACTTGTAAAACGCTGCTCAACTAATCCACTAAACCTAACATGAGCTGTAGACAAAGGAAGAAACTCAAGAGTCCCATATTCATTAACACCTTTATACTTTCCATAATGAAACCCAACAGGATCACCAGAAGTATCAGCAGGAAAGACAACATAAAAACTAGGTATCCAAGCCCAATAAGGATTTAAAGCTCTTGAATTAGGAGTTAACGTATAAACATTAAGAGGATTATAAAGATTCCAACTAGTAGACAAAGAAGATGGTATTCCTGTCAATCCAAGCAAAGAACCAATGTAGGTTTTAAAAGATAAAAGGGTACGAGGGAAGGTTAGGTATGGCCCAAAAGAATCTTTAATTCTAGCATAGATATTTACAGATAAAGCAGGATCAATAAATAAAGACATTTCAAAATTATCAATATTGGCAAGTAACGTAAGAAGGGAAGATTTATCTAATTCCTTTGTTTGCCAAGAAGTCCCAAATTCATAAGCTTCTCTTTCTCCTACCTGAAGTCTTCCATTAAACAAAGCACTAAGTTCAATATCATTTATAGTCTCTAAAGATACACCAGAAGCATTCGTTAATTTTTTTGTCAGATAATTATAGGAAGTCGTCAGCTTCTTCAATATACTTAAAAATAGTATATGGTCTACATTCCCTTGACCACCCCACATTACAATACGATCTAATGTATCAGAAGATGTTAAGAGAATATAAATACCATTGATAAAAAGAGGTTTTTGAAGAAAAGGAAGGTGTCCATTTTTACGTAATAAAATTAACTCCCTTAGCTTTTCTTCAGCATAAGGGAGATACTTCTTAGATTGTTCACTCAAAACAATACGTTGTGTCATTTAAGTTCCTGCTCTTCTTTTCTATCTTCACAGATTAAAGAACTACAGAGTCTACAGGTATCAGCAGGACACTTTTCAACTTTATGTCCATAAAGGCACCACCAGACTAAATTGCTAATTTTAAGTGATACCTCTTCACAGCTCATGGTAGTTTAGCTTTTCTAGCTTTAGCACAGTGGTCTGTATCAATAAAATCAAGAAACCTGCTTACAAGAGCTTGACCAAAGTGAACCTTCCAAGGAATTTTTCCTCCATGAATCAATTGTTTTCTTCCAAGTTCAGCCGAGTAATACATTCTGGTTCTGCCAGTCCATTTATCTGTAATGTAAACATCCAAACGTTTCAGCCAAGAGAAAAACATATTAACCTCCAAACACCTCTACGCTTAGTTCTGGCACACTGTAAGGCATAGGGCCGCAAACAGAGAAGTCGTATCCGCTAAACTCATAGCCTACAAGTGCTTTTTGCGGGTAGTAGTGTTCGTTCCATATCGAGCTAATCCACGCGGTAATTGCAAGAGCTTTCGGCTTCCCTTGGATAACACCGATAGTCAGCATTGATAACGCTGCGCCGTAGATATACCCTTTTTCGTACTCAGCAGCTTGATTCCATAATCTGTCTATGTTCTGATTAATCTGTGCCTGTATCTGTTCATCTGTCGGAGGCACAACAGGAACAACAACTTCTGTAAACCCGATCTTCAGCAAATACGCCATAGTCGGATTAATTGCCCCGTTGTACTCTTTGCAGGGGTAGGCTATTTCTTCATCATTACGAATGAGTTGCATGGTAGCTCCTATGGAGGTGAGGCTTTATATGGATGTCCAACTGGTAACAGTGACGATAAACCTCGTCCGTGGAGTATGCTTCCCTCTACCTTCTGTCTGTTTTCATCGCTGAGAGCTGAATTAAAAACAAGGGCATCAACAACATCAATCGCTGTCCAGTATGCCGCTCCTACCGCGCCCCCTATCTGCCAACCACAATTTGCATCATTACCCGTTGTCGCTGGAGCGTTGGAGAGAGTGAAAGACTGCTGAGTGTCTCCATCCCTATTTATTTTTACATTTTTCCCCGACTGCACTATCTCAAATAAATGGAACCCTGTTACATCGTAGGGGATCGTTGAAAATGCCCCTTCTCCAAAATCACTAAAAGTAATATTTGGGAACACGGGAAATCCAGAATAGAATCCCCTCATTCTGTAGAGTGATCCGACACAACCTACACTGAAACTCAAATCTTCTCCTGCGCTTGCCGTGTACTTCCCGAGTAAAAATAATGTGCAGTTATCTATGCCAGTAGCCGATACGTTCACCATTACATCATCGGTTCCGTCAAAACGGATAACAGGATTCCCGTTGATAACACTATCTACCCATAAAGGTTTTGCCGCCGCCGTCCCTTGTGTCAAATTTCTCGCGTTAGTCGATATGTCGTCCCACTGCGAAACGAGATTACTGCCATCTTTAGTTATTCCAGAGTCAGCAGATAAATAAAGTGACGGAGATAACGATAGGGGATTCCATGCTAATGCACCACCCATCATCAATCGTCTCTGAGGCGCTCCCATTAGAATGTACTCCCGTTGACGTAGAGAGTTGGGCCGTTGTCGATAGTGTCGAAAATAAACCGATTGACCTTACCTGTCACAAACGCAGGAGTGCCAATCGGTGTAACAGCCGAGCCTGCTACTTTGTACGCAACAGTCGGAGCATTCGTTCCGACAACTGTATATATGGCTACAGAAAACTCAAATGCACCTGTTGGGATGTTTATGAAGTTAAGGATATAATCAAATCCTGATGTGTCAGTCGGAGTCACCTTAAAAGCGTTGCCGAGAGAACAATCAACATCGTATGTAGCACCATCGGTACTAGCCACGATGTCGGTTCTTGTGTCTTTTTGACCATTGATATAGCCTTGTGCAACCTTAACCCGCTTGATCCCCAACTCTTCATTAACAGCTTGTTGGTTTGTGGATGCTATGTCGTCGAAGGGGCTTGTAGTCACGGAGCTTGCTGATATATTACTCGTTGGCACTTGTCCATAGGGGAGAGAGGAAGCAGTTCGGTAATCAGTATTACTAATCCATGTCAGCGTATTCCCTGCCCCAAAACGATAGATTATTTTCCAGAGCAACCGCCACTCAACAACAAAGTCAACGGGGAGTGTTGGTTGTGCTACAGACTGAGCTTCAGCAAGAGTCATGGTGTTGTTGGCATCCTGACCAACTACAATAGCAAGTTGCGAGTTTCCATTAGCGCTGACAGCATTTGTACCGTACATCCACGAAACAAAATAACCCGTGGTGTTACTAGCTATTTTGTCTGCTAACCCTGTTCCGTTGTCATACTGCGGAATCCCTGCAACGAGTTTATAAGGAGCCGTGACAGCTCTTTCAAAGACCATCGTTCCATCAGAGTGATGATAAAAAAGGTTTGCAGTAGTGTGAATACCGATGTTGTTGAGAATGTCTTCGTCGTAAATGTCACCTTCAGTAACAGAGAACGTTGCGTACTGATTAGCAGCAGGGTTAGATAGATTCAATCCATTAGCGTTATGAGCAGATACATACCTAGCTCCAACGGAATGATGCGCCCAATGATGCCAATGTATATCTCTCCACGAATGGTGCCGTTCTTCCTCCAGAATACCCCTGTGGTTAACTGCATCCCATAGAACAGTTGCAACAAAGGCTTTACCGTCATACCCACCATCAGGCTCTAATATCCATTCGGCAGAAGACACAGTAAGGAGTTGTGTATCAGCATCGTAATAGATGAAGTACCTGCGACTCGTAGCTCCTACCTGCGTGACTGTCTCGGTGTTTTTTAAGTAGCGTTCCCCATCAATATAGACAGGAAAGTTCGTTCCAGTAATCGTGACACTGAATGTATCGTTGACTGCTCCTACGTTCTCCACCATTGAAAGAGTAGAACCTACGTTAGTTGGGAAACCAGAAGGAACATGATTTTCTTTGATAGCGTACTCAAGACTGTCAACAGCCCTCTTTCCCTCAGCAGTTAACTCGTAGTGGTTAGGGTTGCTATAGACAAGTCCATTTGCACTTTTAGTTAGAACAATACCTACTAAGATACGTTGCCCCAAAGTTGGCTCTACGTTTGTCAAGTAGGGACTATTAGTTTGAACCCAAAGTCTATCCCCTTCCTCAAAAGCAGAAGTAGATATGCCTCTTACTAGCCCGCCTCTATTAACAAACCCATGAGTACCTTTAGGAATTGCCATAGTTGACAAACCCATATAGCAACGGCAAGAGGCTTCGCTTGTTACATCTGTTCTGTAACCTATAGGTCTTAAGCCGCTTGAACCATCCAAGGAGATAGGCCAACCATCAAGAATATTTTCAGCCGCATTAGCAGGATTCCAAATAAGCAAGAGAAGTTCTTGATTGACTTGTCCTACAACACCACCAAGACCTGTATGGAGGTTTAGGGTATGGTCATCGGCATTCCAAGTTAAAGAGCCTTCGGGTAAATCACCACTTACAAAAGCAATGTTAAACGAAAGAGTATCTACATTGGCTAAGATATAAGCTTTGATTTGATCTACCGTTGCTTTTAGCGTAGCTCCACTAATATCCCAAACAGGAATCTCTTCTGTTCCTGCAATAACGGTATCTGCTATTAATTCATTTATAGTTTTAGTAGCCATAAGTTATATCCAAGTCAAATATGTTCCGTCTTCAGTTACAAGAAAATCACCATTTTCAGTGACTATGAAGTTATCAATATAAGCTGTAAATCCTTGTTCCATTTGTACTGTAGACTTCATAATATTCAAGAATTGGATAACTGTCGCCAAGTTAGTTTCGTTAGGTACAAAAATAACATCAATCTGTAAATCACTTGGGAATTGTATCGTTGTCTTTCTCATAACAATACCTATTTCGTTGCTTCAGGAAGAACTGCTACACTACCTCTGTATAGTTTTATAACTTCTAATTCAAGAGAGGTCAATTCTACATCGTAATAGTAACGACCTTTAGCAATAGCAGCAGTCTGTATATCAGTTAAAGATATACGTATTGTTCCATTTGCATTACTCGTCACTGCACAGGTAAAGGTAAAGGCAGGAAGAGCATCACTGTAATTCGTCCTTGCCATAGCAGTAGGAGTATATCCATTTAAAGGGAAAGCAGTATAAATATCATCAGGGTCTTTGACTGATATATCCCATTTAAACGTACTGCCTTGGCAGAATTCAAAATCATATTTTTCAGCAATGCAGCTCATATATATGCTCCTATCTAAGTATTGCTAGTTCATTCATTTCAATACGAATTTCTTTTTTAAACTTCTCCGACTTATCTTTACGCGCCATCATATTCAAATACTTCTTAATGATTTCTTTTTTATGTTTCTTCTTCTCATTGTCTGACATAACACCCCAAACTTCAAGAGCACCGTTAATTGTCAGTCCTTTAATAGCACTAGAAAGAGGATCAATATAATCAGGGTTATTTCTATTATCTATGTATGGAACCTTAGCAAGAGCGTTTTTATACTGTCTTTGTGAGATAATTCCTTCACTAAGCAAAGCATTAAGAGGGGCTTTATCACCCATCTTATAAAGGTGCGTTGCTAAGTTTAACTCTTCTTTAATATCCATATCTCTTTGTGAAACCTTGCGACCTTTGTTTTCTTCTCGTCTAATTTCAAATGCTTTATTTGTTGCTTCACTTCTCATGGCACTAGCAGGAGCACCAGTCATGCCTGCAAAGGAACCTATGATCTGCTTAGCACCGTGAATGCCTTTAGTATCAAAAGCTTTAAAAGCAGTAGATACAGAAATAGGAGCAACAATAAACATATGGGCAAAAGTATCTAAAGCCCTTTTAGCAGCAATATCATTCTCGTCTGTTATCTGTACCCCTCTCCAATCTTCCCCAGTCCAAAGGGCTTCATATCCTTTAGAGATAAGACTATTAACACGCCCAGTCCAAAGCTTAGAGAATTGAGCTTCTTCCCCTAGTAGTCCAAGGTGCATCATTATCTTGTATCCCTCTGTGATATACGAAGGGATAGAGACGCGTGAACTAGGATCAAATTTATCCATACGAGGGAACATCCATTTAGTAATACGTGGAATATCCTCATCATCCGGTACTTCCTCTCCTCCACTAGCTGCCCCTGCAATTGCAAATGCTGTAGCAATAAGTCCCGTTGTCATAAAGTGAGAAAGTAGAGCATTGATACCCCACCAACCTTTTTCAGTGAGTTCGTATTGTTCTCCCTTAACCGTAAACCAACCTTTTTTACCAAGGTCTATTCCTGCCTTTGTTAAAGCTTTGAATGAACCAGTAAACCAAGTAAAGGAACGGAATAAAAACTGAAGCCCTGTTTTAAGAGTAGGGTTCATCCACATATTGCGCCAGTTAACTTCACCGAAACGATCTTCTAGGAACTTCATCGTATCAATAGCTATAGCTTCTTTAGTGGTAGTCCCATTAGCAATAGCTTCTTTTTGCTGCTCAATCTTAAGGGTGTATTCCTTTACAAAGGTAGCAAACTTTATCTGAGGGATTGCGTATTCCATAAGCCAAGCAGTTGTAGATTCAAGAGCACCAAACTTAGCTACCTTGAACATAGCGGCTATCTTCTTGTTTGGTTCATTCTTAATAGCTTCAGCGTGGACTTCTGCAAAAGATTCTTTAATAGCAGCCGCATTAGCTTTCCACTGAGAAGGAGCAATAAAAGACTTCCCTGTTTTACTAACTGTTCCGTCTTCACTAATTTTAAAGTAACCTTCACTTGCATTTGTGTATTTCATGTCTCCTAGAGCATGAGCACTAGACCGAAGATCACCACTTTGTTTAGCTAGACCTCCAGAGAAAAAATACATATCAAGAATAGAAATAACATCTATGTCATCCGTCTTAAGCAAGGACTTCAGTTCATTCATAAAAGCAGGTTTATCGAGTAATGTCTTATCCCCTGCAGCCGCTTCAAACATAAAGTTTATTTTGTGGGCATCAGAGGAAATCTGCTTAAGGTTAAACCCTGCCTTTTTAGTCCAAAGAGAAGCTCCTTTATTTTTCTTTAGAAACCAAGACATATTAGAAGCTAGAGCCTCTTGAGTAATCGTAAAGGCGTGGAAAGTAGAGAAAGCAAATTCAATAGAAGTCATTGCGTTCTTTACTTTCATTAACAATTCACCTGTTTTAGTACGCCTTATTATGTCTCTGCCCATAAGAGTTTTAAACATACGAGCAGCATCCTTTTGCATATAGATACGGCCCATCTCAGCCTTAAGGTCTTGAGTCTCTTCTATTCCTTCAATGATACTCTTGGTGATTTGAACATCAGCAAAGACTTTAAAAGCGTTATCATCTACATCATAGTAACCAGCTTCTCTCGCTTCATTACTGGATTCAAACATCTTCATTATGGGTTCGCCGTTTTTAGCGTTAGTCGTTAAACCTTTTTCAATCGCTTCTCGAACGAGGATAACCCTAGTAGCATCACGGACAAACTCAAGGAATACTTTGTTGGGGTTCAGTTCTTTAGGTATAAAGCCTTTAGCTATTTTATTCTTAGCATTAGCTTTATATCCTTCTACACTTATTCCTCTACCTGTTAGCTGAGAGAAAGAATCATCAGCAGTCCAATCGAATTCATTGTCTTGCTTAGCGGCTTTAGAATCATTAAACTTCAATACAAAGCCGTACTTCAACTTATCGTAGTTAGCTAAGGGGTGAATAGCTTGAAGTTTGGCAAAGAGTTCATCTGTAATCTTTTGATAATCTCTAAGGGCCGCAACAATGTTATTCACACCTGCTTGAGTAATCGGAATACCACGCTTCTTTAGGTCACGCATAAAAGAAGTAACGTCATTGTTATTTGGGTTCTCTTTGGTTCCAAAGTCGTAGTTATTCTTACGGAGAGATTCATACATCTCAACTAACTGTTTATCAGTTACCTTCTTGAAAGTGTCTACATGGTTCTTGGCTGCTTGTTGAGTAGCAAAGTAAACAGCCTTCTCTGACATATTAGCCACTTCATAAGCAATCTTCATTTGAGCAGGATCACCCAAGAAGTCAGAGAAAGCCCATTGAGGCTTATGCTCTTTTATCCACAAGACAGCATCAACAAGAAGGTTCTCTATGTTCGTCATTACGTCTTTGTAGTTCTTAGTCCCTTTAGGGAATATCTTTCTCCACATTCCACCGAGCCAACCATTAGGATTAGCAAGCCAACCCTTAACTTCTTCTAGGTAAACATTGCCTAAGGACGGAGTATAATACTTCACAAAGGATTCGTTGCCAGTATTCCTCAGTATGTCATTAACGTAGATTTCACTACGATCTTTACCTGTTATCGCTTGAGTAATGAGAGACTTGATAAGATCGTGAATCTTATCCATGTCTTCATTTTTAATGAGCTTATCACTTCCAAAGTTAGCACCTTCAGTTTGAATGGCTTTATTGACACTCCCTACCATCTTGATAAGACGACCAATCAAACGAGCAGCCAAACCTTTACCTTCAAAACTCTTACCGAGATTAGCGTAGAATTCTTTCGAGTGAATAACATGACTAAAGAGTTGAGCTAAGATTTCTTCTTCTTTCACTTCTAAGCCAAGGTCTTGAGTCATAGACTTCACAGAGTCATACCACTTATCTTGGCCTGCCACTTCAATGACTGCCCTTTTAAATTCAGCATAAGCTTTAGGAGAAGCTTTAAAGACTAAAGCGTGAAAGAGTTCGTGGGCAAAGATACGATGAAGACCACCTTTTTCTTTGAAGTTAATGATGATCTTGTTTCTTCCGTCTACAGAAGAGTTACCTATAAACCTAGACTTATATTCATCATCAGCAACAAAGATCAAGTCGGCATCGAATATCTTAGCAATCTTGGTATAGAGCTTTTTGATAAAGCTAGGGGTTCTACCTATTTTAAGGTTAGGATGTTGTTCTCTAAGTTGCTTTTCAAACTCATTAACAGTTGGTTGTTCTTCAAAGTAACTCTCAAGACTAGGCTCAACCAATGAAGCAGTAAGCGAAGATATTTGAATCTCACTAATCTTATCGGTTGTAAAATTGCTAACCTTTGAAGCTCTAAGGAGTTCACCATAAAGACTTTGGGCAGCCTTAATTCTTTGCCTAGAGGTAAAAGAAACATATGATGGTATTTCTTTTCCACCCCAAACGTCATCTAATATCTGTTGTTCTTCCAAACCAAGATTGAGCTTGACCAAAGATTGAAGGTCATTCTTATTGGGAGTCTCTTTAAGTTTAGCTTTTAACTGAGCAGCTTGGTCTAAGATAATATCCTCTACCAAATTGTTCACGTAGATAGCCACTGAGTCTTTTTTGCCCCCTGTTTTTAGGTAGATATTATAGAGTTCAGCTTCAGTTGGTACTTTGACCTCACTTTGAGGAGTTTGTTCTAAAACCCTCGCAATTTGCTGTTGGTAAGCCGTAAAGTAATTCTCGTTAGTGACAGTGTTTATTTCTAGGTTCTTCTTAGCTATGAGCAGTCGCATTACATAAAGATCATCATTGAGAGTTTTTAGATCATTCTCAGTTTTACGATTATTGAAACGATCAGTAAAGTTAACGAGATAATCTTCTTTAGATATTCCTCTTGCTTCGATAAAGTCTTCAAGTAATCCTAACGATACAAGATCATCGGTCAATGACGAAGCTAAGTGAAGAAATGAATTTTGATTCAGAGCTAAGCTAAAGATCGGTTGATTCTGTGCTTGTTGCCACTCTTTAAGGTTAATAGTATCAGCAGGGTTAAAGCCTCCACTAAACTCTTTAATGAGTTGCGTGTTCTCAGCAACATAACTAACGTCTTTATAGAAATTCACGTTAGGATTGAACGGGCTATAATTAGATTTATTCACAAACTGCATAGTCGTAGCAGAGCGAAGAATAAAAGCAATCATATTGATACGAGACTGCTTATCGGTTATAGCCTTAAAGTCTTCAGTACCATTCTGCTTCATTAAATAAGAATCTACTTCGCCTAAGGTCAGTAAACCCTTTTCCCCTGTCTTTAATTCTTCAATAGCAGTCAAAACAGGAGCAGCATTATCCCTAGCAATCCGGTATTGAGGTTGCTGAATAGTCTTAAAGATATTGTATTGGTGTTCAATCCTAATAGCTTCACGCTCTTTAGGAGTAAGGCTGTTAAACTCTTCTACGGTCTTAGGGATAGTCTTACGAGGGATACCTTCAGTACGTCTTACAGCACGACCTTCAAAAGGACTATCATTAGCGGGAGCATCTTCAATAGGCTGTATGCCTAGTTGTTCAAAGAAAGGAATATCCTCTTCACTTAAGAAAACGGTAGATTCAACTTCTTTATTAATATTCTCTTTAGTGATAACTTTAACTTCACCTGACTTCTTACGAACCAAAGTCTTAGGCTCCATATCAGTTTGTTTCTTAGTTAACTTTTCTTTCCCCCTTTGTTCTCTCATTTCTTTTCTAGCAGTCGTTACTTCTTGAGCTAGAGCTAATCCTTCTTTAAAAGCATCAATAGCATCTATCGGGTCTTCAGCTAAAGCAGCCAAAGACTTACCTTCGACATTGTTATACTCAAGGACGTAATCAACCACATCATTCAAGTCAAAGTCTTTACCGAGTTCCGCAAAGGAGTTAGCCATAAACTCAGCTACTTGTTCATTGTTCTTGGTAAGGGCTTTGTTGGCTAAGAGTTCTTTGTATATACGATCAAAGGTCTTTTCGTTCTTAGCTTGAAACTTCTCAACAAACTCTTGGAATTTAGCATCCCAATCAATCGCCTTACGTTTCTTTGAAGCTTCAAATTCTTTTTGTATCTTTTCTGTCTCATAATCCCAAAGCTTAGATACAGTCTTAGCCCAAACTGCTTTTTTGGTGCTCATGCCTATGCCTTCTAGGGCATCAGCTCCCTTAGTAGCAGTCCGACTAAACGAACGACCACCTTCCATGTAGTCATCGTCTGTATCTTCACGTTCTTCAACTAGCTGTCTGTTAATTTCATCAGCCTGAGAGAATTCATCTAAAGACTCAACTTGTTCCATTTCAAAATCATCTTCACGCTCTATATCTTCTTTGCGCTGCTTAAGACTTTGTGCCTCCATTGCTTCTATCTTTTGGGTATCCATCAACCACTTATCGTAGTTTTTATCCATGAAGCTTTCAAAGGTCTTGTCTTTATCTTCTACTGTTCTCTTGGGTTGTTTAGCCCAAAAGTCGTTCATCTCTTTAGCAGTCACTTCAAGTTTAAAGGCAATACCATTCTCAGGTTTAACGGTAACGGTAATATTCTGACCATCCCAAACCTTGTTAAATGGCTTACGATAAAGTTCTTCACCTGCTTCATATTGAGTAATGTCAATCTTCTTACCAGCTCGATCAAACCAATCACCTTGAAGATCTTTGTTGTAAGCGTTAAGAGCTTTAAGATATTCACCCTTGGTAGCAAAATGCTTTACGTTAGGCTCAAGGGGTTTCTTTGTAATGTTACGGATAACGGTAGGAGATTCAAAGGTAGGTAGATAATCATATTCAAAAGTAACACCTTTGGTAGAAGTAATTTCTTGCCCTAAAGGAGAAATAATCTTCCCACCTTCTATCTTCCCTGTTCTCAATTGACGATAATCTTTTTCTTGCTTATGAATCTTGAAAGAAGCATTAACAAACTTCTTGGCTTTCTCTCCAAACTGTTGAACGAACTTATCTTGGAATGTTTTGTAATTAGGTGAAGCTTTAAACATCTTCTTGGTAGCAACAAAGAAATCTTCTAACTCTTGCTTGAGTTCTTTAGCGGCATAAGCAAAGTTACTAACTGTTAGGTTCTTTGAATCACTAGAAGAAAGCTTAGGCTGATAAGTTCCTACCGTACTAAGCGGCTTAGCTTTACCTCTAGTCTCTAGCTCAAAAGATTTAAAAACACGCAAAGGAATAGAGCTTGTACCTCCAACTTTGTAAGCACTACGGAACTTCTTAGTGAAGTCAGCAAAGTTCTCTGATTGGGAATACATTCTTTCGGTGTCTGAGTACATTTTACGTGCATCCAGACCTATGGTTGAAGCTATATCTTCTATGACATGATACTTAGTATTAACTTGTTTTCCAGTACCTTCTTTTGCAAGATAAATATTGGTTGTGTCACTATCATCTTCTACTAATTGTGATCTATCGAAGAGAATAAGATAAGCAGAGTCAGTACCCTCACTATTATCAAAGGCATCAAATCCCTTAGCTTTGGCTTCAGCTATAGCAGCCGGTGAAACTTCTGTGCTTTTAAAACCATCAATAGCGTGACGTTCCTTGCCTTTTGCCGGTTTATTAACAATGACACGATACGCTTTAACAGGGCCATACTCAGCAGCTTCTTTTTTATTGAGGGTCAAATAGATACCAGCACTACCATTAGGAGGTAGACCAGCACCACCGGAAGGGCCAGTTCTATCAAGAGTACCACCATGATAAAAGACCTTCTTCATCTTTGAGTTATCAAGAGCTTTAACTTCTTCTGCTTTAAGTTCAGAGAATTTCTTGATAGGCGTTAAGGTTTTTCTATATTCTTCAGCAGCTTCTAATTCTTCATAGTGTTTTGCCATTTCATCATAATAAGCATCGTCACGTACTACTTCTTCAGGTTCATCTAGTTCAAAAACTTCTTCCTTTTGCAATCTGTTATTTACAAATTCAGCTAAAGCATCAGCATGTGATTCTTCTTTATTCTTTGTTGCTTTGGTATTTCCATAAAGAAGTGTCTTACCATCAAGAACACCTTTATTGATTTGATCTATAACCCAAGCTTGTCTTTCTGGTTCTATGTCTGAATGCTTACCTGCTAACCATTCCTTAAACATCTTAACTGATTCAGCAGTATTAGCAGTCGGGACTGTTCCTGCTATCTTCTCACTAGAAAATGGATTGCCAAAATGTTGTTTGCTACCCCACTTACGGTAGACACTAACACCTTCTCCTTTAGATTGAGATTCCCAAGGATTAGCAACGATCTTTACAGCGGTCTTTTGTTCTTCTGGTGTATAGAACTTTTGAACTTCATCATTGTCTTTAGTGATAACATTAATTCTATCTTGCTTCTCTTGCATCTTTACAGGATTAGATATGAGCAGGTCAGGACGATTAGCTATTAAGGTTTTATTCTTTAACTGCTCTTTAAGAACATCTATCTCATCATCCAACTTCTTTACTTCTAGCTGTTGCTCTACAGGTAGCTTACTAACAGTAACCCTAGAAAAAGAACCTCTTTCCTCTTTGAGCTTAGGCCAGAGTTTAGCGGCAAGCCCTTGAGTGTTAGTACCTAGAGTAGCGTTCAACTTCTCTCTAAAGTCACTAGCATTCTTTGACTGTGAATAGACTTGAACAATGAGGCTATTCAGTTCACTCGGATCAGCTTTTATCTTAGTTGCAAAGGACAAAACACTGGAAGGTATAGTAGATGCTTCATTGAGTTTTTTATCTAAAGAATCCTGCATCAGTCCTTTGTCTTGAGTGATAGAATCTACAGCTTGGGCAGTCTGATTAACCTTATTTGACACATCTACAAGTATCTTTTGTTCTTCAATAGTCGGAGCACCTTGAATAAGAGACACCGGCTGTTTGCCACCAACAATATCACTTCCTAAAACTTCAGCTTGCTCAGTGAGAGTATTCCCTAACTCACTACCTAACGCTGCTTTAGTCTCATGGAACATATCTTCTATCTTAACTTTTTCATTATCTACGATAGCTTTATAGCCAGCCATAGGGCCACCCATTAAGCCACCAGAGATAGCACCCATACCCATAGCTTCGCTAACACCTTTATCCCAAGGCTTACCAGTAGCTAAATTCTGAAGTGATTGTTCTTGTCCAGACTGAAGAAGTTCTTCACCAGCTTCAAAGCCAGCACCTTTGAGAGTAGCACCAGTAATCATTTTACGCTTGAGCATAGCAGTCGGATCAGTGTAATCAATATCTATATCATCTACACCAGCCATTCGACCTAGTTTACTACTACCCATACCTATGCCAGCCGTTAAAGCACCAGCACCCAATGAGTAACCATAGTTCTCTAGTGTACCGTAATCTTCTCCTGTTTCTTTACGGGTAGATTCAAAGGAAGTACCAGCAGTCAAAAGACCTTCACCTAGACCGGCTGCTAAGTTAGGAGATATACCAAGAGCAGGAACCATCTTTGTTGCTAGCCCTCTCCCTAAGAACATAGAAGGAAGAGATTGAACAACGCTACCGATAGCTACAGCAGGTTCACTAACAGCAGTCCCTAGACCACCTAAAAAGCTTTCATCAAAAGCCTTAGATACATCCCTTTGCTCTTGCTTGCGTTCATCAGAATAAAACTCTGACAACAACCTATGTGTTTCTTCTGGATTGTAACCTAACTCTTGAAATCCTTTACCCGCTACTCCCCCTGTAGCTAAAGAAGCCAATCCTACTACAGCTTCACCAGCACCAATACCAGCCCTAGCAACATCAACCCCTAAGTCTTTAGTCCTATCCCAAAATCCTGCATTTGGAATAGCACTTACCTTGTTAGGATTGATCTTCTTAGAAGCATAATTATAAAAACCATTATTATCTAAAGGAGAAGCCATTTAAAAACTCCAAACTTTATTTACGTTTAGGAAGAGCAGCCGGTACATAACGTCCACGTTGACGAGGGGAAGCGTCTTTATCATTCCACCAACCAAACCTGTCTACAGCAGGTACTTCAGGAGTTTCTTGAATATATTCAGGAAGTCCACCTTGAGATAAAATACGAATCTGTTCATTTATTTGAGCAAGCTGTTCATCGTTCAAGTCTTTATTAGCAGATTGCTTGTAAAGATCGGCAAGCATATTTTGCTTCATTGCTTCTTCTTTAGTCGTAGGAGCATTAAGAGCAGCCGCCTTGTCGATAGCTAATTTATAAGGAGCCGCTTGCTGTTTAAGGTCAAGTTCTCCTTGTTGAATACCTAAGCCAGATTTAACTAGATCGGCACGATAACGGTCAACATCCAAAGCACTTTTCTTTTGCTCTGCTTCAACAGGGGCATAAGTTCTAGCTCTGTTCTCTTGAGCAAACTGAGGAAGAGCAGTCATCTGTTTACCGTATATACTCTTTTCAAAATTCTCTTGTGCTGCATCTTCATTGGCTATTTTTGGATCAATCATCATGGCGGCTATAGCACCTGCACCATCTGTAATTCTCTTCCCACCTGTAATAGCATTTAGTCTTTCTTCAAAGCTTCTACGCTTATACTTAGGGGCTTCAGGCATTTCAATTTGATCCATAGTGGGGGCTTTAAACCCACTTGTTGTATATTGAGGAAGAGAAGGTGTTTTGATAACCGGAGGAGCTACCTCATTATTCACAACTGGTATTGGTTCTAAGGCTGCCACAGCTTGTTTAGCGGGAGCTTCTTGAACTTCGGGAGCTTTAACAGGTAACGGTATATCAGGCAAACGTTCACCCATAGCAGCAATACCACCACCTAAATGTTGTTTATCTCTATTAGGCCAATACACCTGACTCTTCATTTTGCTCATAGCTTGCAATGGAGTTAAAGGTGTTGAAACTTTAGTAGAAAGAGACGCAGGCATTTTCATTGCGCCAATCGGTGCGTTTTTATTTATATCTTCTGTATTAGTCATTACTATTTCTCCTCATATCTCAGAAAGGTATTACTTTTCCTCATGTCTTATACCTGTGAATCTACCGCCGTGAGCAACAAATAAAGAGCCATATCCTTCTGCTATATTAGAAGCTAGTTTAATATTCTCTAAGACTAAGTTAGCTTGAGCTTCTACATTAGCAGTCGAAGTAGAAATAAAAGTTCCAAGACGAGCTAAGTTTTGTTGAAGCAGAAATTCATTTGCTTTTATATCAGCATCTTGACTCAATTTAGATACTTTTACAAATTCACCTATATAACTGATAGAAGCTTTAAGTTCACTTGTTCTCTTTTCAATCTCAGCGATATAAGAATCTACTGCTGCACTTATAATAACCTTTGCAACTTCAGCATATTTAATAGCAAAATCCATGTGTAACTTTTCTAAACTAATACCATTTTCAAAAGCCCACTGCAAATTCTGCTGTATAGTCTTAGACAATTCAATAAAGATATTGTTTGTTTTTTCTGTTCTTTGCCTATCATATTTCCCTAGCATTGTAGTTATGTCATAGGTCATAGCACCTGTAGGAGCTAGATAACCATCAGAAGCCCACTTAGCAGCTATGTTATTAACCTCTTGAGTTAAATCATCTGTATCAAGTTCAAACCCTTCATCATAAAGGGCTGTGTTAATAGCATTCTCTATTGTCTCTTGATTGAATGAATAGCCAGTTCCTAGAGAGAATTGATTATAAATATCCTTTATTACCTTTTGGAAATTATTTAAGCTGCCATCGTCATAAATATGATTCTTGTACCGTTCATTTTGAAACGCATCAAGAATAGGGGGACGATCAGGGATAGTAAAATTAAGTCCATCTATAGCAGTCGTTACTTCATCTACTTTAGCAATAGAGAAAGTAAGTGCATTTTCAAAAGTCTCAGCAACACTATCGTCCAAAGCAAACAAAGAACCATAAGTAGAGACAAAGGCTTCATCTTGATTTATGGCATTTAAAAAGTCAGATTGAGCATCTCTTATAGCATTGGCTTGAGCATCCCAAAGAGAAGATACATTAACCATGTCATCTGTAGGTAGAGTTTCAGCCATTAATTTATTCCTCGGTTGCCCCTATTGTCTCTGAAGAAATACCCATAACCTGACCACCGTAAGCAGAGAATATAGATTTAAACCCATCTGCTACATTCTTGTTGCCAGTGATACGAGCATCAAGATTTTTAAAGTTAGACCCTAAATAAGAAGAATACTGTTTAGCGTATTCCCCTAAACGGGCAGTAATCTGTTTAATCTGCAATTCATATTCAGCCGATTCTCTTTCAAGGTTAATCGTAGCATATTGATACTCTGCATTTATCTCTTGAAGTCTAGCTTCAAACTCAGCAATGTTCGCCATTGATTCAGCCTTATAAATAGCTATGTTTGCGGAGGTTAAATTAAAAGTGAGGTTATTGTATTGGTTCACATAGTTTGTGTGCATTTCGTGTATCTGTAGTTGGTTTTTATTTGCCCACTGCATACTTCCTTGAGCTAATTTAAACAACTCAGCAAAGATGTTACGTTCTCTATCACTTCTCTTAAGGTCATGCCTAGATTGCAACCAATCAATATTAGCAGTCTGATCGTTTGAAGGAAAAAGATTAGCCAAAGAAATAAAAGTATTTAAATCTCTTTGATCTGATTTATCTTGAGCTTGTATCAAGATACTCTTTAAAGCATCCGGTATCATAATAGCGTTTAAGCTATAAAGAATGCCTTCATCAGCAGTCGAGACAATAGAGATAATCTTATTCTCTATTTCATTTAAGGTTTGGTCTATTCCTTCTGTTTGCCATACTCTTTGTTTTGTTCTTGTTAGTGTGTCGTCAAAAGTTTGTTGTTCTTGAATGGGAAGAAACTCAATAGACTTAACCTTATCAAGTAAAGTATCAATTCCAGTAAACTCAATAGTAAGAATTTCGTTAAGAATTAGGTTAGCATTAGGAGAAATTGCAGTTATTTCTTGCGCTACATCTTGAAGGTTATCAAGTTTAGTTTCGTATTCTGATTTAACAGAACGCATTTCATCTGCTAATTCATTATATAATTCTTGATTCGTTGCCATTGATTAAACTCTTCTCTGTAGTTCATTAGCTACCAAGTCAATTGTTCTTATCTCGCTATAATTATTTCCATTAGAGACAATAGCAAACTGCCAGTTAGAACCTTTAAGACCTTTAGACAACACAATCTTTTTATTGCTTAAGTTCTCTTGTCCTACTTCAGCAAAATTAGCTAAATATTTTCTTTCTGTAATTTCATTATTCTTTACGTGAAATTCTATGTTCTCACTTGACCTAGACCATAGATAGGCATCACTAATATTTTTGTCTTTAACAGTTCCAAAGTTAAGCAGTCCAGTTTGTGCCGCTGCTATGTTACTTCCATCTCTGTAAGTTGTATGGGATTTAGTCCTTAAGTTCACAACGATATAATTGTTCCCTGTAATAGAATCAAATATATCATCTGCATCAGGAATGATAATTTGTGTAGAACTTAAAGAAGCAGTCGCCTTAGTTGAAACTAAGAAAGCCTGCTGACTAAGAGCGATATACGTTAACGAATAAGCCCCACCTCTCATTCCTATTGAATTAACAACAGGAGAAGCTTGAATGCTGTTAGCAGTGTAGCTTAAAAGAGACAGTGAAACCTTATTAACGGTAACAGCACATCCAATATATGGAGTTGTTTCTAATTGCGAAGTTCCACTTACATTTAAAACATTAACTTTTGAAACTATAGAGGGGATTGTAAATAATGAACCACTACTTGAAATAGAAAGAGTTTGTCCTGCTGCTGCTATAGACGTTTCATAAAGAACACCATTACTGATTCGTTCTATAACTGAATAACACCCTACAACAGCCTTAATATCTCCTATTACTTCCAAAAGAATACTATGACCATTATCAACAACAGTAGAAGTTACGCTTGAAACAGCATTAATTTTACCAATATACTTTGTCTCTATTCCTGTTAAAGCAACAACAAAAGCAGAAGGTGTTGCTACAGAACCAATACTACCTAAAATATTTGTTTCATTTGAAACAATACTGTTTGGTTTGCCAATAGAAGGGACTAACCCTGTAACTTCAGTTGTTCCAAAAGATTCAAGACTAGATGCAGGTTGAGATACAGCAGAAACAGTACCGACTATATTTGTTGAAACAATTTTTGGGAAGGTATATGTTCCTGTCCCATTAACAATAACGAATGTATCTGGAATATCAGCAGGTAATTGTGTCCCAACAGAACTAACAGTAACAGGAGTTATGGAAGGAGCTTCATATGTTCCTGTTTCATTTATAAGAACAAGTGTAGACATATGAATCCTTATTAGATTACGTCAAAAAACTCTATCGCCGTATCCTCATCGTAGGTATCACGATCAAGTTGACAAACAAATTCTCCACCATTATTTATACTGTAAAGAAACAGATCGTCAGCAGCATTAGTGCAGAGATAATATCCTTTTGATAACTGTTTTATAACTCCACCAGAAGGAATTGTTAGATAGCTATAAGTTGGAGATATTACTTGATTAGATGTATCAATGTTGTCTATTTTTGCAAGTGCACCTGTTGAATCATTCAGAAGAACATAGAGAGTACCACCTATAATAGAGTACCCATAATTTAAACAAGAATTGGAAGATGTTTTTACATATGCAACATTAACATTAGCAGTCCAAACTCCATTTTTAATAGAAAGATTAGGTTGACTTGTTACACTATCCTTTCCTAATCCATAAATACGACGGTCAACTGTAGTTCCATAAGTTTCACAGATTAAGAGGGTAGGGCTAATTCGTGAATTCACATAAAAGGAATCATAAAAATAATTTTCATTAATATTATAAGTAACAATATTGCTAAAGACAGCAGTTCCTGTTAAGCCGCTTGCTGTTCCAACAATTAACCCTGAATAATGACCAAATTGATCTTTAAGAAATTCAACTTTAGAAATAGACGTAAAAGATGTAATAAGTCCTGATCCATTATTATACTTAGCCGTACCAACAGACACAGGTGCAGATGTAAACTCTGTAGGGGGAAAAGGTATGACTCCCTGAATGGAAATACCCCCACCAGAGGTAGATGTTAATATGGTATATGCACCTGTTGATCTATCTTTTACATATGATATTAAACCGCCCGTAGGCAGTTCACTACCTGTTATTGTTTGCTTTGTTATTGCTACACTCATATTAAGCCCCTATTAGGTAGGAGTACCATTACCAAGAATAAAGGTCGGAGTAATCGTAAGCGTATCACCATTAACAAGAGGTGTATAAGCAGACGAAAGAGTTTCAGCAAACAAAAGAGTCGTACCAGTAATAACTTGATACCCCTTAATAGACCCTGCTGTAATAACTCCCGTAAAGACAAAACTCTCAGCACCCCAAGTAGCAATAGGAATACCTGAACTGTTAGTCGTTATAGTTGCATCATTCGCCATTGCTAAATCAGCATATCCACCACCACTTGCAAGCGTATGGGTCGTGTAAATATCAGCATCAGCAAGAGCGTTAGAGTCTGTAAAAAGTTGCAATGTAAAGACAGTTGGTTTAGCTGTAGCTCCAAACAGAATATTCAACAGAAGTTGTCCACCAACATCAGATACTTTAGCAGCCATGATATTTTCTCCTTATTAGGCCATCTTCTTATTGATTTTAAGACGGAAAGAATTAATGACAGATTCTATCTCTGCCCCACTTGTCGTATTGACCGCAAAGGTAGCAGTCGGACTCATAACGAAATCAGTCCCGCTTGTTCCTACAGAGAAGTCAACTCGGATATAGCCAGTTTCACCTGAAGTAGCAGTAGAACCATCATCACCACTAGAAGCACAGATTCTAGCCCATCCTGCGGTATAGGTTGTCCCATTGACTATTCCCGTAAAGACAGCAGTAGCAGCGGCAGTAGCAGGGCCAAATCCGTTCTTGCCTTTCCAAGTCTCTGTAGAACTCTTTTCAATGTAGAAAATATCTTCAGCAGGACTCAGACTCGCCCCATCAAGAGGAGCACCAAAAGTAAGGCCGTTGCTACTTGCTACACCTGTAGTAAATACTCCACCACCAACAGGATCGTAGGTAGAAGTAACACCAGAACCGGCAACAACCATAAGGCAGGAGTTAAAAGCAGTACCAGAACCTTTAGGAGCTGATATAGTTACAACACCCGAAGAGGAAGTTGCAGTAAAGTCACAGTTAGCAATGTTGGCATTAATAGCAGCAGCAACCTGAATTGCCAAAGTTGTATCATCTGTAGCAGAAGCCGTTACAGTCCCACCTAGAATATCAAAACTGTTTGTTCCTGCGGCTCCACCAATCTTGATAGAAGTAATAGTATCATTAGCAGTCGTATCAGTGAATGTTACTTTCCACTGTGCCTTAGTATCAGCTACATATACACCGTCATTCACAGTGAAAGCGATAATTGGTTGAGATGTTCCTATGGAACTATTTCCGCTGGTCGGTTGCGTTCCTGTATAAAACACCAAATGAGCACCGGATAATGCCCTACGCAAACCTACATCTCCCGCCATAAGTGCTGTTGCAGCGTCACTAAATCTAATAGCCATTTCTTTTATCTCCTATTAATAAGCGTCTACGTCTAAGGTTACTTGACTTGTTTGTTCGTTATAAGAATCTCCAATATCATTAATCATGCGAACTTGATATTGAATCATACCATTTTTCTCTTGGATATAAGAAATTCCTCTTTGTCCTGCTATGTAAGAGAAAGTCCCTTCAGAGATATTTGTTAAGTTTCCATTAGCATCACCTACGCAAATACCAAAGGTAGTAGCAAAGATAGCAACAAATCCTTCTTGTTTAAGAAGCATCTTAGAAGCTGCAATCTTTTCTCCCGTTCCCATAATGGCAGGATAATTATATTCAGCTACTTGTGTGAATCCACTTACCTCAATAGGGTTTCTACCTTTGTGAAAATAAAGATTAGTTGTTGTACTAACCCACATTCCAGTTTCTATCTCTTGTATCAAAGTAATAGCAGACGAATATTTTATAGAAGTACGTCTATCTTCATATTCACTTGAAAATGGTTTTGTATATCTTAGTGTATCTCCTGTAGCTGTAAATGTTCTTCCACCAAGAGATTGAGTAAGCTTAGCATCATAAGTCTTAGAGAAAATAGCAGGGCTAACTTCTCTTTTTACTAATCCACCATTATCGTCAATATCAAAGTTTATACATTTAACGAGTTCACAAGAACCAAAGTTTCCTTGCTTGGTACTGGCTGGTTGTTTCAATGCTGACGGTTCTTGCATATTATTAATGCCGTCAAAACTTTGAATTGTCCAAGTTGTATTCATCGAAAAGCACCCATAGCAAAGTTAGGAGAAAGCATCGTATTTAATATAGTCTCCTGTTGTTTAATCTCGTCTATGTCTTGGAGATAAAGGGCTTGATACTCAGCAGCCTTAGCAGGGTTGATAGCATCACTGTCTTGCTTCCTAAACATAAGACTTAACACGCCATTCTTGAAATAGTCGTGATAGTGAATCCTAAATTCAGGTTCATCATCATCTAAAATCAAGTCAGTCAAAGGAAGTCTACGAACTACTAACCGGAGGTAATCAGTTTCACTATCTCTAAAGTTTAAAGCAATCTTGCCATTGGTTAAATCAGTTGCATACTCTGTAGGCATCCCCATGACTTGTTCCCACCAAGGATTAGTTTGCCACTTAGCACAACCAACCTTAGTAAGTTTCCACTGTCTGAGAGTCCATTTGACTTCTTCTATCTGTAGAATACGTCTATCTAGGTCATAGAGATATGGAGCTACGTCCTGCTGATAAAGCCAAGAGTTAGGATCATTAGCCCAAATGTAATCCATTGTTCCTGATACATAGGTTGTATAGTCAACAGTAGCAGTCGGAATCAAACAGATACTAACCGTTTCGTTATCCCTAATACATTTTGTTTCTCTGGCAATCTCACGATAAACGCGATTGATATAACGCTTCATATCATGTTCAGGCCAAAGTCTATCGGAGTCAACTAAAGCAACATCTCTAGCCTCTTGCCAACATTCTTCGCGTATATCTTTTAAGTTCATAGGTGTGAACCTTAAATGTCGTGGTTAAAGTTCTTATATACTTCGTCAAGTTGTTCATCACTTACTAAGAATCCACAAATAGCAGTCACATTTTCTTTTACGTGCCTACCATTAACAATCAAATTAGGAGGAAGAATCTTTATGCAATTACTAATAGAGAAAAGCTTATCCTCTTCGTTCATCTTAATATTAGATTCTTCACGTAGTTCTAAAGGTTTTCCATTGAAATCCTCGTTCTTCACAATAGACTGATAGGAAACCTTAGGTTTAAAAACTTCTCTCTCCAAAGTGCTGTATTTATCGTGCAAAATCACCAAGGAATTACGCATTTGAACAACTTCTTCAGTCAACTCAGAAAGAATTTTAACTAGATCAGCAATAGGGTTCTCTTTGATTTCTTCAACGATCTTTTTGGGCCTCATGGGAGGTATCCTTTTTTTGTGTGAGTCAAGGGGCAGAGGTTAGGCTGTAACCTAACTTACCCCTATCATACAGTTAAGAGTTAAACGCTGTAAGTCGAATAAGTGTTAGAAGCAAAGTCAATCTCAGCACAAACAAGAAGGACTTGAACATTCCAAACAACAGCAGGACTAGCACCAACGCCAAGAGTAATGGTAATGGTATCATCAGCACCAAGTAAGGCAACACCGGCAGTAGTTACCGTTGCAACAGTCCAACCAGTGGCAGCAGGAGCAGTAGCAGCAACAAAGACAGCATTCGGAGAAGTCGTTGCTTTGAGTTCTACTGTGGTGCTGTTGGTATTAGCAGTATCGCACTTGATGTAAGCACCGAGAACATGCGTACCGGAAGGGATATAAGCCGACAATGCGCCAGTATCACCAGAAGCAGAACCAGCGGCAATCTTAATGTTAAGAATGCGAGTATAAACTTGCCCGATAGTATCGGACTGACGAGCACCACGCTTAGGCCGAAGCTCAGTGGTGATGGGGGCAACAGTAAAAGCAGACATATTGATTCTCCTTTATTGGGGGTTATTGCTAACCCCCCTTTGTTAAAAGTTATTAAGCGTTTTTGATGAAGTCAACACCAACAAGCTGCGGTTTAATGATATTGAAACCATAAATTTGAAGACCTTGCATCATTTTACCGAAAGCAAACGGATTGTCGATAATGCGGGACTCAGTAATCTGAGTTGCAAAAGTCGTTGCGTACTTACAGCCGAAAATGACAGCGTTACCAACAGTATCAGCACCCTCAGTGGAGTACGGAGTGTTGTTAGAGAATATTACCTCAAAGCGGTCAATCTTCGGAACAACACCAGAGATAATACCGGCAGTATTCTGACCAGTTGCATACGCAAGACCAAAGTTATTGCTGCTCATGGACAACAAAACAGAACGTGCCCAAGTCGGAAGAATAACAAAACGTCCATCATCAGGTGCGTTGTTTTCGTCAAGGTGACGACCATATGCAAGGATAATGGCAGTCAACTTGTCTCCGGTGTTAGCCGAAATAGAAGTACCCGAAGTGCCAAGAACAATTGCAGAACCACGAGCAGTCGTACCACCATTAACAAGAGCACCTTTAGCAATGGTATATTCGCTCATGGTCGGGCCAGCAGTAGCCGTGTAACCCATGATTGTAGTAGCAGCAGCCGAAGTAGCAACAGCACCAGCAGCGGCAAGAGAAACAAGCACATTACGGTCAATAACCTGTGCCATTTGCTTACTAGCGTCTTCACCCCAAGTATTCATCAAGTTAATGTCAGACTGAAACTCATCAACCTTATCCAGAGCGAACGAGAAGCCTTCACCTTGGTCAATCTTCAAAGTGACATACGGAGACTCAGGATTCTGAACCGGAAGAACCATACCCTTTTTGTAGCGGAAAGTTTCAATGGTCGGACGAGTACGAATGTAAACAGTATCGCCGTGTGATTTAATATCACCCTCATAATCGGTGTTGCTGATTTTTGAGAAGACAGTATTCGGATAGAACTTCTTAATAAGAAGTGCGCTATAAATAGCAGGAATATACTGGCTAGAACTACCAGTGGAGTAATCAGGATTTCCAGGCTGAACAGGATATACACTCATTTTGTTTCTCCTTGGGCGGGTGTTCTCCCGCAAAAAGGATTGTGATATTTATTCACAATATAGGGTTAAAGAACTAATTACGCATTCTGTTTTGGCTAGGAGCTGACATAAGGTCTTCCCAAAGGGCTTTAGATTCTTCTGGTGTATATTTGCCCATTCGGTCTTCCTTTTGGAACTCTGCCATTGTTTCTCTTGTCCAAATACGAGCTTCCTCAGTCTTTGGAGTTGTGTGAGTTGTGGTTCTGCTTGGAGCTACAAGAGCTTCTTTAGCAGGGTTTGGCTGTTTAACTACTTTCTCGGGAACAGAAGTCACAGGAGCAGAACCAAGATAAGCATTAAACACGTGAGCAAGTCCGTCTGCATTCCAATTGTCATTATGATGCTTAACAATATCAGAATATTTAAACCCGCTGTTTGGCTCAACACTATCAAGGAAACTAACAAACTTCTCATCCTTGCCTGCCCAAAGAGCTTTCCAATCACCCTCTACTTTCGTATCAAGATAATCAGTAAAATTCTTTTGAGCAGCCTTTACTTGTGTCTCTTCAACACTTGCAACTTGATCTGTAATCGGTTGCATACGTTCTTTGAGAATAGCTTCAGCTTCCATCTTGGCTAGCATCCGGTTCATCTCAACTAATTCATCACCATATTCCTCACGATATTTAGCCAATTTATCTTCGTAAGGATTTACTTCTTTAATCTCTTCCTTTGGAGTAGTCTGTTGACCAAGTTTATCAAAGATCATTTGCTTCAGTTCTTTTAGTTCACTATGAAGCCGTGGTACTTCAGCATCATACTTCCCTTTAAGAGTATTGTACTTCGTAGCAAACTTTTCTTCTTCTTGATCTACAACATCTTCCTCTTCTTGTGTCTCTTCCTCTTGAACTTCTTCTTCGATTTGTTCGTTTCCCTCTTCTTCTTTAGGGGCAAACAAACCTTTATGAACTTCTTCAGCAAGAGCAGCTTGTTCTTCTACCTGTTTCGGGATCATGTTGTACTCCTTTTGGGGCGGCTCTAAGTCCGTTTCCCATGTTGTTTTAGTTTAGAATATGAGCCTATTGGTATTCATACTCTTTAGTTCCAATGCTCTTGAATATCTTGTTGGACTACTTCTTTATCACAAGTGAGGAAAGAATCTACCAAAGAGTCAATAGCTATAGCATACCCTTTGTGAATATCATTCATCTCTATTCCATCTCTTTTGTACGCTTCATAGTTAAGGCGTGACAATTCATTAAGATAATCAATAAAGTCAGGGCCATCTGTAGAAGTCTTAATTCTCTTTAGCAGAGCTTGAATGTTATCCATTGTTTACTCCTGCCTTTGAGCCGTCCACATTCATGCCAGCGGCTTTCTTCTTACCACCGCCACCATTAGAGTTTTGTCCGTTCATTTGGTTAGGGTCAGTAGACATGTCCACACCAGCTTGAGCGTTTATCAACATCTCTAGTTGCATCTGTGCTGATTCACTCCCTTCCAGTCTCGCCATATCAGGTAGGACAATATCGTTACTCTTAGCAATCTGAGCAGCCAAAGCACCCAAGTTCTTAGCACCTAGAATCTGACTAAGCACAGGAGTCATAGCAACTTGCAAGAACTCTACTTTCCTCTGTGCTTGTTGCTCTTTCGCTTGAAGCCCACTTACACCTTTAGCCACTACTCTAGCGTCACCCTTGGAAGTCTCATCTTCAGAGAACTTCATATTGAAGTCGTAACACATCTTCATATAAGGGGTGATAATGTCATCGTCTATGTTTGCTACCACACCCTTAATAGAACGTGAAGCAGCAGCAAGCAACTGAGTAAACACAGTGGCAGTACCCGCAGTAACACCCGATTGACTTGCTCCTTGTGCATAGGCAGGCACCGTCATTTCGTCTAAGAGTTTACCAAAAAATTGAAACGCATTTATCAGCTCTTGAGAGTGCATTTGAGGTTGATAGTAATTAACAGCAGGGCCGTTGTTCTTCATTTGCATTGAAGTAGATTCAATCTGTCTCCAAGGATAAATAGGAGTCTTCATGTCTACTCTGTCTTTATCTATTTCGCACATAGGGCCAGAAGCAATAGCAATATTGTTAATCAATGCCCTTACAATGGCCTGCATACTATCTTCAACAGCAGCCCCAAACTCAATCAGTCCTTCTCCTACGATCCATTCAGGGTTTTTAGCCCAACTAGATACATGATAAGGTTTTCTTCCTAATGAGTCAGGATTGATAACAGCTTTTATAACGTGCTTACCTATTTTCCAACAATTAGCTTGATATTCCATTTGAGGATCAAGATTACCTTCAGCACCCCAATCAATGAGCATCTTGCCAGAAACCGTCCCGTAGAACTCCTGTGCCAAAATAAAATCCATGATAGTCGAAGAAGAATTCGATGTTGTAGGTGTAGAACTGTAAGTGTTTATTTTTTCTTTTGTAACTTGTCTTACTTCTGTCTCGTCCTCTATGGAAAACCATTTTGATTTAAGCTCCCCTTTTTCGTACTCAGCCAAGACAGCTCTTATTTCTGCTTCATCGTAAGAAGGAACACCTATTAGATCAGTAATGGCCTGCTTAGTTAATTCGTGTATTTCAATTACGTCACCATCGTTAATAGACTTCATTCCTTTCGACGGATAGAAGTTAAATGGAGAAACGCAATACACATCATTCACAAGAGTATCTATAGTTGTTAATTCATATGTACCTGTTTCACTAGGAACCCAAACCTGCTTCTTCTTCTTAGTCAAGATTGGGCCTTTAATGACACCGAACTTTAAACGAACAAAGTAATAAAGGAAGTCTTTAAAAGCATCATTCCAACCACCTTCTTGATTTTGATCTCTAATCTCTTTAGCGGCTCTATCGCAACGCTCTTGAGCTTCTTTCTTTAAGTCCTCTTTAGCGTAGTCTAGTTTCTCTTGGTAATAGTCATTAAGCAAGCGAGCTATTTCATTAGGGTCAGCTTGAATGCCTTGCTCTACCATTAACATTTGAGCTTGTTCAGCTTCTTGTAAGCATTGCTGTTTAATAGCTTCCAGTGTTTCATCTGGCAAGTCAGGAATCTCTGTAGGCTCAAGAGTCCAAGGAATATCAATATCCCCTCGGTAAATATCTTTAATCCAAGATTCAGCAGCCCTAGCTTTATTCTCTCCTACTCGTATAAAGGCTTCACTTCCTTTAAAGGCTCTAATAGCAGCTAGTTTGATAGGATCATACTCACCACGAACCCTTCTAAGGGCTTGAACCATTTCTTTACGAACAGATTTAAAGTCAGCTTGATTTTTCTGCCAAATTTTTTCAATATGCTTAGACAGTTCCTTAGTGACATTGTTTTCCTCTTTGGGCATGTTCTCACGAAGAAACTCAAGGTCAGCACTCGGATTACTTTCTAGGCTAGGTGTATTAATAGGTAGACCCATTATTTTACCTTTTTCTTGGGAGCGTCAGTGATAATAGGCTTAGTCATAGGCGCTTGATTCTCATTTGAAACTTTACGAATACGGTCTAGCTCTGCCTTGAATTTATCAAGTTGCGCTTTAGGAGTTCCCATTATTTCAAATTCTCCAATCTGTAGACGCAGGAATCATAAAGACCTTCCAAATCATCAAGCATATTTCTAACAGGAGCAGAGCCATTAGCAATATTATCTTTATTGCTACACATCCATTCTGCTTCTTGTTTCAAATGAGTACAGATACAAACAGGCATAGTAGCAGACGGTTGACCTTCAATAGTCAATTTCCCAAACTTGCCCATATATGTTTCTACTATTGAATCTACTTTACCAATAATGTCGTCATACATACCACCGACTGCTTGATGTGTAGCAAAACTACCCGTACCCCAATGCGAGAAATGAAGTAGGTTCCTTGTAGTGAAGGTACGGGCTATCAATTCCTTTATGCCACTATCAGTCTTAATAGCAGGCTTAAGCATTTCTTTAGGACTAGCCATTACTTCTCTCCTTTTAAACTGCTGTCAAAGATGCTTTATACCAGTTAGCAGTCGTGATAGTATTTCCACCAATGCAAAGATAAAGAAGTGAAGTGCTGTATCTAATCTCACCATCAACCCCTACTGTACCATCTACTCCACCAACCAAGAATCCACTCAAATCATCAAATGCAGTATTAGCCAAAGTCTCAGCAACAACAATTTCATTACCCGTTACGCCCATTGTATTCGCTTGAAAAGTTAGGTGTGTAGCATCAATCGTAGTAGCTGTCACGGTTGTATTGATCGTTGTCCCTGTTGAATAATCCGTACCTATAGCTCCACTAAGATTAACGGCTTTCTTAAAATTAACAAAAGCGTTCTCTGTATTGGTATTCCAGAACACTTGGTTACTAGCTGCCCAATTGGAAGCGTGTGTTTCAGGTAGAATTGCATAGAATGTATAGGTCTTAGCACCAATTGTTACAGTAGCGGCAGTTTCAGCAGCACCGGCATTTGCAGCACCAACCGTTGCATCTGTCCAAGATAGAGTAGCAGCCGTTGAAGTCGAAGGATAATCATTGGCTGTCACTCCAACTGTCCGAGCTACTACCCGTTGAGTTGTATCAGCATTGATTGTTGCAAACATCGTAGGGTGAAAGGCAGTACCGGCAAAGTATTCAACACCGTCAGTACCAGATTCATTTATAGCAGCCCTGAGATTGTCAAGAGTCAGAGCAGCACTAGCAGCAATCTTTACATCATAAGCTTGCGCTAGAACATCCTTAAATCTATAGATAGTTGTGTTAAGTGTAACCGTATCTCCATCAGTTACATTCACACCTGTAGAAGTAAGAGTAGTCCAAGCGTGAGCAGCAGGAACAAAAGCACCTGTAGAGGTCAGACGATTCGTAGCATAGACGGCATTAACAGGATCAGCACCACCATCAAATAAAGCAGTTGCTTGTCCAGTAAACTTATCAGAGCCAATATTGGTAAAGCCTGTTACAGCTTTATCAGCATCTACGACAATCGCTTTACTCGCAGTCACGGTTCCTGCGGTAACACCATCTAGTTTATCAAGCTCGGCAACACTAACCCCTCCTAGAACAAAAGTCTTAATATCGTCAAGAGTAGTTTTTTCTTTATGAAGACCATCTTGAACAGCAATACGTTCTGTTCCTGATAAAGTCCCTGCATCTTTAAGTGCTTCAAAATTGCTGTCATCAGCCATAACTACGTACTCCTTATGAAAAAGTGTCAAAAAAATGACGATTTACTTGTCAATATTATGACGGATAAATTTAGTTAATGTCAAATCACCTAAACCATTGCATTCATGTACTGCCTAATATCTACTACCTTCTGTTGGTTGCTAGGAGCTTGAGGATAAGACCAGCAAGACTGTTCAGCGTTCAAAAGATACCGACTACTATCAAGTAAATGGTCATTCTTCTTTACTATCTTACCGTTTTCGTCCCTATGATAAAGACTTAATTCCCTTAAAATACCAGTGCAAGACTTAAATATCTTCAATCTACCTGTGGTCATTCGCTCCCACATAGTAAAAATACCTGATTCTACAGCGTTATTAGCGGGAATTAGCTTCAATCCTTCTTTTTGGTAGAGATTATACAAGTTTTCTCCATCTATCTGACTTCTCCCCCTAGAAGCAGGGTCAATTGAGGTCTTTATCCACTCTCCTCTAGCTTTTATGGCCTTAGCATGGATAATCGGTTCTGCTTGCCCTTGTTTGTGCTCAGAATAAATATAAATTATGTCATTATCTTTGTCCCAAGCACCAAAAACGCAACTTGTGGCTGACCACCCGACATCCATTCCGTTATGTCTCATCCAGTGCTTAGGAATCTGGAAGTCATCTACAGTGATATTTTCTAAAGCTACAGGATAAATTAGGCCAGTACCTACAGTTGGGACACCTTTACTTCTAGCATCCCTCAATTGAGGAGGGGTAGCAGCAAGCATTTGTTCAATCTCTTCGGGTTTAAGGTGAGGTACGTCCCACCAAGTAATGTTTGTTACGTGCTTAGGGTATTTTACATCCGAATCTTGCGAGTTCTCCAAGAAAGAAATAACAAGATCGGTCAAGCCCCGTAAGGGGGTGAATGTTAGTACAGTGAAGCCGCCTGTAGTCATAGTTCTAATCATGGCTTCCGAGTAACAATCTAAAGGAGCTTCCTCATCAAAAAAAATCCCATCATATTCGTTACCTTGGAATATTTCTCGTCCTTGGTCATACGATTTAAAGACTATCGTAGAAACTCCACCGGACTTATGTTTGATACGGATAGTCTCAACCGCATCAGGTATATTACGTTTAGATTTAGTCTCTAGGATACAGTCTTTAGGGATCATCCCACTACCAAAGTCACCAGCATTTCCTAAGAGTTTTTGTTGAAGAATATCCCTACAAGTCTGAGCAGTATCACCTGACATAAGAAGCGATACAGGTCTTGAATAAGTGCGACCTTCCCACCAACTAGGGTACAAACCTGTAGTATGGCAAGTTGCCTCATATACCGCCGCGATAGTTTTTCCTGAGCGATTAGAAGCCAGCACAGCACGTTCTTTGTATTTATCGCCTGCCTTAAAAAACTCTAGGTGCTTATGATAAAGCTCTCTACGAAACTCTCCATTATCAGGGAAAGTATTCTTAAAGACATTATACTTTTGATCGTCTGCTAAGACTTGAAGGCATTGAGCTAACTCTAACTGTTGTTGGTCAGAGAGATGTTGAAGCATTGTTTGAGCGAGGTTCTTTGTTAAATCGTCAAGTCTACTCATTGTTGTCTTCCTCAACTTGTAAATACGGGCTTCTGAAATTCAACACAAGATTATTCGCAGTTCTTACACAAAAAGAAAAACAATAAGGACAATAGCTTAGTCCCTTAAAATCATTATTTAAACCCGCTTCGTCACTAATCTTGACAAGCCCTTCATAGCGCACCCACTTGTGATCGCATTTATCCGTTCTAGCAGCCCAAGTTTTTATAGTTTCTAATCTCATTTAATCGCTCCAACAGCCTTATCAATTAAAGCTAATAAGCGGTTCTTTTTAGGTGGCCTCCTCCGAGAATGTTCTTCCCCACAATAATCGCAGCACATTACCCAGTCTCTATCTTCTACTTTAAGATAGAAAAAATCATGGCCTTTACAGAACTTACAAGTACCTTGCCACGCTATTCTCATTGTCTAGTTCCTTTATTAGCCACTCCATAATGACACATCTTATCTAACAGCATTTTAGACCTAACATCTACCCTGTAAACAGGTAGATCAAACCCTTCTGCTATCTGTTGCCTCAGGTCTTCTATGAAACCATCTTTATCTAAAGTCTCCCAATCGTAAGCGGCCTTGAAGTTAATCATATCTTCACCGTATTGAGCTACACCCATAACTACAGTGCCATTAGTCTTTTGATCTTGAAGGATAGAACATTTAATAATAGAAGCTTCAAGCATAAAGTTATTCTTTCTCAGGAGTAATGTTTATAGGTGGGCTTAATTGGTTGACTAGATTTGAGTTCTTCAAGAGTTCAAGAAGCATAGGAGCTAAAGACTCAATCTTAAGCCTAGCCTCTTCTGTGGAAATAGTAGTTACGGTACTTGTATTGCTTGTCTCTAGCTTGTCGGCCCAACCTAGATTGTTCTTAGCCCAACCTATCTTCCCGGCTGCCAACCCTTGAGTATTATAAATATCGTTCTCTATCCAATTGGTCATAATCATACGAGCGTGATCCATTATGTCTGTGTACTCTGGATACTTCGCATAGATATAGAACATATCCCTGCTCATCTTTAAATGAATCATCATACCTTTAGTAGAGGGTATTTCATCTTCATCTTCACACCACTTAAAGTATTTGTTTATCATATTAGCCATACGGGTAGGACTGTACTTCTTCTTATTCCCCCTACGGGTCATACCGGCATCTATCCTAGAGATAGGCTTCTTGACTACCTTATTAGTTTCTCCAAGTCTTTTCTTAGCTTCACAATATTGTTCGTTCTCTGGCTTAGGAAGAAACTGACCATTACTAGGGTCAATCAAAACCTCAGCACCATCTTTCTCTCTAATCGCCCTCTTAGGAGCTTTTTTCATAGGAGCACCGTGTTTACCCATATCATTACCTACCTTTTGTTTTTTATCTCTTCAAACCCTTATTAAATGCTTGTGTAAAACTACAGAAAGGCTACTCCTTAAAGGGTTTCTTTGTCAAATATGTGTAGAAATATGTTCAAAGCTAAAAATGATGGTGTTGTGCATGCTAGTGGTAAAACCAGAGTCACAGAACGGGGGGGTGTGGGTGTGGGGGCCTCTCGTCTTCGTATGTATTGTTACACCAGCCTTCGTCGGTTCTCTTCCTTGTTAGTTGTTATGTATAGGTCAAGACCTATTAGTCCGTGTTAGTGAGTTTGTTTATTCATCTAAAAGAAGATAAGCAGGTCAACAACCCAACAAGGAGATTAGCCGTGAAGCAGTATTATGTGAGGATTAACGAAAACAACGGGTTCTACTCAGTTTCATTTATGGATTGGGCTACAACTGTAAAGGCAGTTGATTACGTGAACAAAGAGGCAACCGTTAGCGATATTTATGATTGGCTCAATAAACCAAACACTAACTAAGGAGAACTGTCATGGAAAAGTTTGATCTTTGTTCAATGTGTAAACGTGCTCGTAACCGCAACAAGAGACTCACAGGGAAGATCATTGAGTTCCGTGATGCTGCTTGTCCATTCTAAGACCCCATCTCCGTAGTCTATCTACTCTTATCTTGTTAGTTAGAGGTCAGAACCTAATAGTCCGTTGGTGTGAGTTTTCTTTGTTTATTAGCAGTCCAACAACCCGCAAGCTGTGACTCAGCGCAGGAGATTCCCATGTCCAGATACTTCGCAGAGCTGAATTCCGACCGTTTGTTCACTGACTTCACCACTGGCGAGCAGTTTGCGTTCGCTCGACTGAAAATGCAAGACGGAGAAGGGAACTACCTCACTGTTCCAAACGCTAAGATTCCTGCTCATCTGCTCCCTGCTAAACTGACCAAGAAGGCTTCGATTGCCTTTGACGCTGACGGCTTTGACAAGGAAGTTCTTGGCTCTGCTCTTTACCTCGTTCCTGCTAATGCGAAGAACCTTGCTTACTCGGCTCCGAAATATGAAGCTCCTGCTTATGACGAGGATGCTTTGAACAGCTTAATCGGCTCAACAGTCGAAGAGATTGCTGAAGACCCCTTCGCTTCTTCAGGCAAGAAGAAGTAATTGGAACTGATCCTTCTCTTAGCCCTAGCAGGCAGTGTAATTGCTGTCTCTAGGGCTTAGACTCTCACCTTCCACAAGTATCTGAACTACCCTTTGCTCTTTGTGCTTTGCAGTATATACAATAGCACAAACGTTGACTTTCCTTCTTTGGTATGTCTTGAACTGTTTTGATAATCTTGGTGGGTTTGGAAGGGATAGAAGCAAGGCGAACACCGCTAGCTTCATCAAGCAGGGTTCTCACTAGGTCAGACAAAGATAATCCTCTGACCTTAGCAGTCTCCTCATAAACTCTCTTTTGCTCATCGGGCATTCTTACAACAAGACGACCTTCCATAACAACCTCCTTAGTGTGTACACGTTGAAGATACTTTATCATGCTTGTGTACACAAAACAAGAAAGGAATAGCCTTATGCTCGACAAAAATGATGATAAAAGGACTGCTCAAGGCCACATTCTTCGTCGTAACCAGTCTGCAAAGGTAACAGAAGGGAACGCCAAAGTACTGACTCCTGTGCGCTATCCCAACGATAATGAGAAATATGCTGACAGGTGAACCAATAGCCCTGCCCTTCATTGGGTGGGGCTAAACTACTGATATGCTTGCCCTTCCTACTATTCATTGATAGGCTGCTTCTCGTATCTATTAATAAGTAAACAGAATATACGCGTACTATCACATTGGAAAGGTATGTATTTTAGTATGTATTTAGGTATTTATCTTTAAGTTTAATTGTCTTTTAGTTACCTTTTGGATGAACCTAAGTTGTTTACTCTATCCTATGTAATTAGTAGACTAGCAGGCAGATAAGCAGGCTGAGCAGGATTTGTCAGTATTGATAGGATTTTGAGAAGGGAGTTTTGCCGTTATTGTAAGGTGTCATTTATTTGACAGTATTTAGGTTGGTTTTATGTACTCTATTAGCTAAGAAGAGATAATCAAAGGATATTAGCAGAATTTCTTACTAGAAATTGAGGGATTTTTAACTAAGTTTGTTTATATGTTTTTGAAGTTTAATATGTTTCTAGATTCTGTTTAGTGTTCAAGACGTAAAAATCCATCCAGTAGCAACCCATTAAGGAAGTGTACTGTTCAGATTTACGTCTTAAGGATATGTTTCTGAGTTCCATCTCAGCATCCCTAGACGGATTAGCATCCCTAGCAGTTGCTAACCTTCTTCCTAGACTATCGAGTGCTGCTAGCACCATTCACGCACGCTCTAGAATTTACCCACGTCGTCTACTTTGCGCCCAGCCCAGTGTAGACCAAACCATTCATGCTGCTGACTGTTACCCTGTCCAACATGAATGTCTTACAAAAACAAAGCCCCACTTCTTACGTCCTTCGCGGGGAGGTAGAAAGCAGGGTTAAGTGGGACTTTGTTGAAATTGTTTTGTAATGCTTTGTCCCGCGAAAGACAAGAAGATAATCTCATAAGCAGGTCAGATTGTCAACTTCTTTCTTCTTCCGCTCCCTTCTCCCATCTAACTCTCTTTCAGATCAAAACCCATTAGTCCGTTTATTTGGTTTCTTTCTTTTATTTCTCTAACTGTAAGGAGTAAACATCATGGGCTTAGATATTTTGTTTAACAAAGACAAAGCAGTTAAAGCAGGGCTAATTTTAACGTATGAGCAGAATGGTACTGAAGAAGAAATTAAATATGCAATGGAGAATGATGACAGGTCTTATGCTTCTTGGCTTTGCAAGTCTAGCTTAGTATTACAAGTACCTTATGCCGACCACAAGGTAATAACAGAAGAAACAAATATTGGCAATTTAATTGTCAGAGCTAATAAGTGGGGTCAAACCTATGCCCCACTTACCCGCTTTTTGGAAGAGAATGACATTGCTTGGGATGAATATTAAAGGAGTAACAAATGTAAAAAGGAGTAACAAATGTGAAAATCAAAGCGATAAAAAGTCGTGAAAAGTGTGATTGTTGCGGGGATTTCTTTATCAATTTCGGCGGTAAAGATGCTAGATTCCTCAAACCGATTGAACCGGAAATTAAATGTGAAAATTGTGAAGCAATGGAAAGGTGCGAAGAAAATGAACAAAAAAATGAAAGGTTTTGTCCTGCTATTCTTTATCTTCTCGGTAATTATAGCAGCCCAAACTATTGACTACTATGAGGTGAATCTAAATGAACCTCTCCTTTCCGATGTAGACCTTAATGAAAATACACTTCAACAAAAAAAGGAGAAACTAAATGAATCTCATTGACTTAGAGGATAAGATCAATACAATCAAAGAAACTCATAAGTAACTCAAGATAGAAAAGCTTTACTTAAATACAACTTGGTGGGAGATTAACGATATTCCCATAGAGGTTATCAGAGAATATGCAACTAAACATAATTTCTTGAAAAATATGGATTTCTGTAAACAATTAAGCCGTATAAGGGCAAACGTAGGGGATAGTATGAACACAGTAATATTCCTTTATTCAACAAAGATTAAAGTTAAACAACACATTGTAGATTCCTTTGCTTATGAAAACGTATAAAAAACTGCTACTAGGAGGAAGTAATGACTACCGAAGAAGCTAAGACTAAATGGTGTCCGATGGCGAGGACAGCAGCTATTATCACGAATGAATCAGATGAGATTACAGATATAAAAAGTGCTTATAATAAAGTAAGCCAACCTGAAGGGTTTATCGTCCCAGCCTCGTGTCTATGCATCGCCTCTGAGTGTATGATGTGGAGATGGAACGAATATCTAACCGGAATCCCTAACGATAAACAAACGAGAACTGGCTACTGTGGCCTTGGAGGTAAACCACTATGACTACCGAGCAGAAAGAAATCATCGAACTGTGCGCTAAGGCGATGGGGTATGAAGGCTACTGGCTAGATGATAAATTCTATCTCAACGGGCCTAGAATGTGGAACCCCTTCACATCCAACGCCGACGGTTCCGAGATGGAATCGCAGTTGGAGATTGATATTGAGTGGAAAAAAATAAATCCAATAACGAACAGACTTGAAGTTGCCGCTCACTACTGGAAAACCCCTACTTCGTTTTCTCCATCTGACCACATACACACTAATGAACCCTACGGAACCGACAAATCAGCCGCTAGACGACTTGCATCTTGCCGAGTAGGGGCAGAGATGGGGAGGTTGAAATGAACAAACAAGAAGCAATCAGTAAGTTCCTCACTGAGAAGTTCCTTGGTGGCTGTTGGCATGAGTGGAATGCACACACAAGGCCAACCTCAACTACGTTTACGTGCGTGAAATGTAAAGCTGATGAGTTTGTGTACACCGGTGAAGACGGCTTCGCCAGAGAACCTGTCCAAGACCTCTTCACTTGGTCCGGCTTAGGCATCCTCTGGGAGAAAGCCCAGAAGGAAGAGTGGTGGGATAAATTCCTAAGAACTACTATGCCGTCTATATGCCAATGTTCCAGAGATAATTTAAAGTTTATAAACCCTCAAACATTCCCTATACTCCTCGCGGAGTTCTTAACGGAGTTTCTGGGATGGAAGGAAGGTGAATAATGAGGCCATGCCCTAAGTGTGGGAAATACAGTGGTTGTAAATGCTTTATATGGGGACAGAGAAGGAAGGTGAGTGATGAAAGAACTATCAATTTTACGGATGCTTAAGCAAGAACTTCCAAAAACTATGGGAGATGTTAATTTCCAATTACTTTACTCTGATATTTGTGATGCTTTGGATGAGGGAGTTAAAGAAATCACCGAACTCCGCGCAGAAATGGAGAGACTAACCAAGGAAAACCACCAACTCTATCACCTCCATGATGACCAGATGGAGATGATTAAACACAGGGATAAGGAGATAGGGAGACTTCAAGGAGAATACAAACGCGGCATGTTGGATGCGGCTAATTACCTAAGAACTCTCTACACAAGCGGAAACATAAGTCATCATCCATCGACCTACTATGCTAGGTTGATTGAAGCCAAAATGGAGGATTTATGAGCGGAGATAGAATAACCATTGACGGCGTCGAATATTTCGGCGTCGAAACTACCCCAGTTGCTATGTGCGCCGGATGTGCAGGAGACGATAACAGGGCACTCTGTTTGAAGCTGCCTATTTGTAAGACAAAAGAGGAAGATTGGATTTATCAAGTGGTGAAAACTAAAAAAGAGATAGATACATACGACCATCTTAATGTAGCAGAACTGCAACTTGATGCACTTTGCGCTCAGGGACTTAGAGCAGAAAACGCCACACTCCTCGCTGAAAACCTCACCATTCACACTGACCTGTCAAAGATTATCGCAGGGCTGGAGGATGACGTTGAACAGCTCACAGCGCAACTCTCCGCTCGTGATGCGGCGATTGAATGGTTTGGAAATCAATCTGTTGCTGCTTCCATTACTGGAAGAGCTGCACAGTTTCAAAGAATGTATCATATCGCCTATCCACCAGAGCCAGAGTATGACGAGGTGGAGGTGACAGCTTACAAATGTTCTAAGTGTGGCACGTTCAGCAGCGGCAAGCGACCGAATGGTTGTTGTATTGGATGGAGCATAATTGAACTCAAAGGAATCGACCGCATCCCTCGCAAGAAGAAGGTGTTGAGACGGATACCAATAGGTCTAGCCGAGAAATATAGAGAGTTAGACGGTACTCCAAATCTACCAAAAACAGCACAAATAATTGCTGAATGGGAGGAATAAATGACAACCGAAGAAATAGCCATTTACCTTGTATGTCTACTTGGGCTATTGGGATGTTTTCTAATGAAACGATAAGGAGGTAGTTATGACACAGCGCGAGTACGCATTTTGGGCAGGTATGATGGGGGGCTTTCTTGTCGGCGTGATGGTCGGCGCACCGTTGTTTGTCTGGTTTTTAAAAATAATACACGGCCCGTAAAATAATCACTCACCTGCCGCTGGTTATAGTGCGGAGGTGCCACGGAGGTACATTTTGGAATCAAGAGTTATGACAGAAATCGGCTGTTTTTACGCTCTATTCGATCACCCCTGTAATCCCGACGATGTAGCAAGAAATCTAGATTTACCGCTTACTCTGGTTGAAGATGAGTTTGCAAAACTGGAGGCGGAGGGACAGATAAAATGGGCAAACGCGGAACACATGCTCGATGGTTGGATTCCGACTACTTGAAGCATTATAACGCCTTGAGCTGACCCGTTTCATCGGGTCAAGCGTTTAGTTATAATTCTCCCCTCACTGACATAAACGCTGCTTAGACGGCGGATAGTTGGTAATCTGCATAGTGCAGTAGGGGAGAGAATTTAAAGGAGAAATAATGATAAGACTCGTAGCCATAGCAACTTTAACCATGCTTTTACTTGGCTCTTGGTCAACTTCAGATCGAATGGCAGAAACTTGTATTACCCTGCTTGATCAAGCTAATTCAAAAAAGATTGAAACAAATGAACTATGTCAAGTAATACAAGAACAACGTACATTGCTTTATATTGCATATCCTGAAGCAGTCCTTGATTGGACTAAAGATGTTAACGAACTGTGTAAATAAACAAAAAGGAGAAACAAACATGAGACAGAGACAGGCAACTTCATTGACTAAAGACGTTTTGACTAAAGAGGCTTTCACTAGAGCGGCTTTCTTCAAGGTACAGACTGTTCCGGCTGCTTATATGGGGCTTGATGGACTCTTTCACAGGTCACCAGATAAAAAATCTATTATAAACTCAGAAGACGGTAGTTATATCTCTACAGTAGGGACTAACTACTCTATCGTAGACAATGAAGAGTATTTCAGTGGAATTGTTCACGCTCTTGATGAAAGTGGTATTGATTACATTCCTAAGCAGGTTCATGTAGCAGGAAATGGTAAGAAAACGACGATGATTGTGACCTTGCCTCAGTTTTCTTTGTTTAGCGGGACTAGAGAAGCACAAGACGCTGAACTTCGTATTTCAAACAGTCTTGATACTACTTTGAGTGCTGAAACCCTGCTAGGCTGGTTAAGGCTTATTTGTACTAATGGCATGACAGCCTTTGAACAAGACTTCAAAATGAGAATGATTCACAAAGGAGATATTCAAGCGAAGAGTAAAGACGCTATTGAGCTTTACAAAGACTTTGATTCTACTTGGCAAAAGAATAAGCAGATCATTCATCGGTTGGGCGAAACAAATGGAGATAAGCAAGCCGTTAAAGAATACATTGGTGACGGTGAGTTTACCAAGTCGAGCTTGTTTAAAGGTGAGCGTTGGGCTAGGAAGCTGCTGGAGAAGTGGCAACAAGAAGGTGAACCTGCTGGACTTTGGGACTTGTATAACTTAAACACGAACATCATTAGCCATGCTTACGGTAATCAATACTCTAGCAAGGCGAACATGATGGATAAACTGAACCAAGAAGTGAAGAATTGGGATAAGATTTTCAAAACCTCTAACGTATTCAGGAGTAACTAAACATGCGAATCGTGAAAATTGAAGGTTATTGGGGTAATGAGTTTGGCTTTGATGAATTAAGTGACGCAGCTAAGTTTTTTGAACTCATAGAGAAGGCGAAAGGGATTCAAACAGAATATATTTCAGATCACGGAATGGTTTACTTGGTTGGAAAGAAACCTATTCCAAGTTTGAGTTCTCAAGACATTACCTCTAGTGAAGAACTGGAAGCTATTAAAGAAAGCAAAAAAGAACAGTCCGAAGAAGAATAGAATAATAGCAAGAGGAGCAGACTTCACATCTGTAAATCTTGCTCAATTCCGTCTATTAAATGCGAGGGTTTAAGAGCTAACTATTTCAAGTGATAGGAAGGTATCAATATGGATGGAGATTCACAATTTGAACTAGGAATTCGGTGTGCTTTACGAATTGCCAAAAGAGAGCATGAAAGACATGAATACCACCAAAGGATTAATCAAGCACAAGGCTGCTTTGGTATTATCTTAGCACTTGAATCTTTCTTGAATGATAGAAAGGAGTGAAAGATGTGTCCTCACTGCTCAGAATCATACGGTGTTAGACAAAGAGATAACTACAAAGAATGTGTTGCTTGTGGCTGGATTTTTGATTATCTTTCAAGCGCAACAGAAATGGGAGTAATTGATAATGTCGATTAAAGAAGCATCTGAAGAAACATTTGAAAAAGAAGTTCCTTGGAATTGTTCTCGTTGTGGCTCTGAAGATTTCTACATTGATAAATTAGTCTATAACAAGATTGCTTTAATCTGTAAAAACTGCCTTAAACGTAGTCAATGGGTAAGAAATGAATCTGTTAAGTTGGAGGAAGATGATGAATAGCTATACCTTTACAACAGAAATTGAAGTAGAAGGTGAAGAAATTGATATAGAAGTTGAATTTGATTACTTCCCTGCTATGAGAGGTCACAGAGATAAATATGGTTGTCCTGAAGAACCTGATGATCCTGAAGAATTAGAAATTACTAAAGTTATTTATGTCGAAACAGGTTTTGAATTTCAAAGTAATGAATATGATCGTTTTCTTGAGAAAATTGAAGAGAAAGCTTGGGAGTATTTAGAGAATAAAATACAAGATGATGAGGCTGATTACGCTGATTACTGCTATGAAAGTTTTAAAGAAGATCGGCTGCTATTTGGGAGGTAAAGATGCAAAAACAAGAAAGATGGAGAAGTAAGCGTTATCTTGGTTATGTCAAAACCCTGCCTTGTGTTATTTGCGGAAAGGAAGCTGAACCACACCATATTAAGGGCGTAGGCAACATGTCAGGAGGTGGATTAAAGGCTCCTGATTGGGCTGTTATGCCTTACTGCCATGAGCACCACGCCGAATGTCATGCTGACCCCGATCTTTGGAATGACCAATGGGAATATATCGCTAGGACTTTAGGGCAAGCAATCACTGATGGATATTTTAGAGAGGGTAAAAAATGAAAAATTACAGATTAGAATGTATGCGCCCTGATGAATTCCAAAATGATTGGGGTATTGCTGAACAAGAAGATGCTATTTACATGGTAACGGTTTCTTCTGAAGAAGAAGCTGAATATATTGTTAATGGGTCAAAAATGATTAGGAAATGTATTGGTTGTAACACAAGGTTAGAATTCAGGCTAATACGTTATTTTGGTTTTGAGGAATTAGATAATGGTTCAGGAGAAAGAAATGACTGACAATGAAATAGGATATAAAGTTTACCTTTGGGAACAAGCTGGCTATAGGTTTATTCCATTGAAATATAATCCCAATAAAGACTATACAAAATACCTTAATTACTTTTATAACCCTTCTCATAATGAAAGATTGATAAAAAGGATAAAGGATGAGTGCTTGTGAGTTTTATGTTGTTTATAATACTTATAACAGCACAGAGTTTGGCAATAAGGTATTTGTAAAGACCTATGAAGATGCAATGACATTAATGGAAAGATTGTCTCATTCAAAGCACATAACAAAAATAGATTTTGGGATTGTAACCAAGGAGGTCTAAATGAAACAAGCTTATCAAAAGACTAAAGAGGATTATGTTTATGAAACTGCTCGGATTAGCCTTATTCCTCAAGCAGAGAAATTAGCGTACAAAGAGTTTCCTAAACCTGATAAATACGTAACTGAAGTTATTAAAGAAAAATGGAATAACAATTGGAATAATTGTTTTCACACAACTATGCAGTCTTTAGCTAGAAAGGCGAAGTTAATTCTATGACAGAAGAATATTGGATCAAAGAAAATGGTAACAAAATAGCAGTCGGAGATATGGATATAGAACATTTACGAAATGCGCTAAGAATGATTATCCGAAAGCACAGACGACTTAGAAAGAATATTGGGGATGAAATGCAATGGGAGAAAGATTTCTGGCAAGAAGAATCGCCATATTAAGAGGTGAAAAGTGACAATTTTTGATGAAGAAGACACAATTTGTTCAAGAGAGAATAATAAATGCCATTATCGAAAAATCTGTTTGAGGTATCTTCATGCTGATAGGGACGGACATTGGGAAGCAAGCTACTTCTCAGAATTTGGACAATTCTGTAATTATTTACAACCTTTCAAAGATAAAGGAATTGAAACAAAACCTTGAAGAAAACATTGAGTTTATTTTATCAGAACTACCGTGTGATATTAATTGGAATAGCTTCGCAAAAACAAAGGTTTATTTTCGAAATTGGTTTGACATAAAGCTAGAATCTGCTAAAATAAATCACCTTCAAGCAATACTCAAAACTCTTCCAGATGGCGTTGCTCAAGAAACTCTATACGGTTACACAACTTACTTAAGACATAAAAGCACGATCAAGAACTACTTAGATCACATCATTAAACACAATGGCATCGTTAGTCTCACTTATAGTAATGGGACGTTAGTAATGCCGAACCATAGACCGATCTCTCGAAATCCAGAGGTCATAGCTTGCGAGGAAAACATATGATTGTAGACGGCGGGAAGTCCAGTGGAACAAGCGGTGAAGAAAAGAATTATCAGAGGTGCGAAGGTGGTGCTTATGTAGGTCGTTGTATTCGTATCGTTGATATGGGTACTCATGTTATGCCTTACCGAGACAAAGAAACAGGGGCAGAAGTCACTAAGCACGAGATTCAAGTTACCTTTGAACTTGGTAGTGAACTTATGGAAGACGGTAAGCCGTTTGTTGTGAGTTGGACAGGGACACCGAGTATCAATGAGAAAAGTAACCTTCATAAGATGTTGGTTGCTTGGAGAGGTAAGCCCTTTACACCCGATGAATTGAAGTCCTTTGACTTGAATCTTATCCTAGATAAGTGCTGTTTGGTGAATGTCACTAAGACACCGAGTAAAGACGGTAAGAAGTTCTACAACAATGTTCAATCGGTTATGCAATTACCTAAAGGTATGCCGACTGCTGACAGGGTTAATGACTTAGTAACCTTTGATCTATCAACTGATTTAGGCAATGAAGAGAAGCTTAACAAGCTTTGGCCTTTTGAAAAGAAGAAAGTTATGACCTCTAATGAAGGTATGGCTTATTTTAGTGGAGTTCCAAATTCAAGCGTAACACAGAATAGCGAACCATCTGTTGAAGATTTGCCGTTTAACTAAAAGATAAAGACAACAAACCGTCCATACCTCTTAACAATGTCTAGCCGGTTTTTTAAACAACTAACTCAAAAGGAAAATAAAATGAACAAGCCAGAAACTATGATGTGGGTATAATGATTTGGTGTTTTTCTTCCTTAATATAATATTATGTAAACATCTAATTTGGAGGAAAACACTATGAATTGTAAATGTAAAAAATGTAACCATGTCTAGATTGCTAGGGTAAAAAAACCCGTCCAATGCCCAAGATGCAAAACATACAAATGGGAACTTATGCAATGAAACAATTTTATGTTTATATACATTATAAACCTAATGGGATTCCTTTTTATGTTGGGAAAGGTTCAATGAAAAGAACTAAAGATTTTTGGAATGGTCGTAATCGGCATCATAGATTTGTCGTAAATAAATATGGCAAAGAAAATATTGGGATAGAAACAATTGAATGCATAGATGAAGAACATTCGTTTGCAATAGAAATTAAACTAATATGTTTATTGAGGAATTTAGGATTTCCATTAGCAAATGTATGCGATGGTGGAGAAGGAAGGGGTGGGCGTGTCCTATCTGAAGATCATAAAAGGAAGATAAGTAACGCCAACAAAAATAACCAATATGCAAAGGGTCGTAAACGAACAGAAGCATTTAAGGACAATTTACGCAATAAAGAGCAATCATTAGAGCATCGACAAAAAAACTCAATTGCAAACAAAGGGAGAAAAAAGCCAATACGTACAGAGGCACATAAAAATAATATTTCGCTGGCCATGAAAGGCAAACCATGGTCATTGGCACGGAGAGAATCACAACAAAAACGAAAGGTTGATATATGAAACCCGAAACCATAATGATTGATGATATAAAGTATGTTCGTGAAGATTCTATTAAGCAAAACATTTTGGCTCCTATTATTTGCCAAGACAATATTGTTGCCCCTTGGATTATTGGTAAAGTGTATCTAATCCGTACAGTCACAATGATTGATACAGGTATTCTAGTCGCAGCAACAGACAAAGAACTTGTTCTTGAAGAAGCGGCTTGGATTCCAGATACAGGACGCTTTAGTGAAGCAATTAAAAAAGCAGAATTCAATGAAGTTGAACCTTTCCCAAGTGGAAGAGTAATTATTAATCGTGGTTGCGTGATTGATGCTGTTGAAATTACTAAAATTCAACGGAGTCTTAAATGAATATTTCAGCTTTAAGAGTTGGTCTTGATCGGTCAGGGTCAGGGTCACGGTCATGGTCATGGTCATGGTCAGGGTCACGGTCAGGGTCATGGTCAGGGTCAGGGT
>Ga0105098_10000007_pt1 | contig 63953 bp, 94 predicted proteins | sample PPLLak21cMay2015_FD_79137 | JGI IMG/M metagenome (GOLD analysis project Ga0105098, IMG submission 79137) | Freshwater sediment microbial communities from Prairie Pothole Lake near Jamestown, North Dakota, USA - PPLs Lake P7 Core (1) Depth... | ecosystem: Environmental > Aquatic > Freshwater >... | reverse complement strand
CGGCGTAACGAGCGGCAGCGTCAGCGGCGTAACGAGCGGCAGCGTCAGCGGCGTAACGAGCGGCAGCGTCAGCGGCGTAACGAGCGGCATCGGCGGCGCAACGAGCGGCAGCGTCAGCGGCGGCGTCAGCGGCGGAGCGAGCGGCGGAGCGAGCGGCGGAGCGAGCGGCGGCGTAGCGAGTGGCGTCGGCGTAGCAAGCGGCGTCGACGGCGTAGCGAGTGGCGGAGCGAGCGGCGGCGGCGGCACATAGCTTAGCAAACTCAACACACACCGCTATTCGTCGTTCGACATACCACTGTGGCAGCCCGATTTGGCGCACCGTCGTCAGCTCAAAGCAGCCGACTTTTCCCCAATCACGCACCACAACCTCGCCTTCTGCTTCCCAAATGTTAAAGGGCTCGAAACCACCGTGAATAGGGTTAAGCAGCAGGGCCAGATTCAAATCGTCATAGGCGTGAATCACTGTTGAGGTGCAGAGGCGAGGGTCTTCCCTGGCGGGAAGGCGGTGAGTCACGTTTGTTCCCCACAGCGTGTCTCCTTTGGTGGTGTTCTCTTTGGTCGTCAGTTTAAACAGCTTCATCGTGTTCTCCTTTAAAATCATCCGCTCGTTTTCGTATGTTCTGCGAAACCTCCCGCTCCCAGCCATCCCCCCAGCCACAATAATCCAAATGGTCAAGGGCTTCGGCCAGCAGCTCAAACACTCGATCGATGTACGCATAGTAAGCATATACGTCGTGGAAATCTTCGGCATGTTTTCGTTTCATCGTTTTCTCCTACTGGCTTGAGTGGCGGTGTTCTCTTTGGTCGTCAGTTTAAACAACTTCATCGCCCATCTCCTTTAATCCTTGAACGATGTGCAGCGCCAAGGTTACGTAATCAGCAACCTGTCCTTCGTTCGGTGACTCGTCGAACTCACCATCAGCCTCGATGCGCTGCAAGGTGTCACAGCCAGAGCAAGACCCGTAGCCAACCTTGACGTACCAATAGCGATCAGGCTGGTAGCCTTGCGCGCCGATGACAAAGACCAGCGTGCCTTGGTAATCACCATCGTCAATCTTGTGGACGCGCTCCGGATCGGGGTCGTCATACTCCTCCTCGCCCGCTATCAATTTGATAGTACTGCGCACCAGATCTTCGTAATCGCTCGGCGGGGTGAGGCGAAACTGCGCCGCCAGGATTTCCTTGTTCGCCATGAATCGGCCCACAAATTCTTGAATCATCGTTTTCTCCTTTGTTCGGGGTGTATTCCGCTTATGAGTTCCCGATTGTGTGCTGTCAAGAGGAAAATGCTGGGGGAAGAAAGTTTGGGCTGCTTGCTGTTTGTGTGGGGGGAATGTATAATGTGCATAAATTCTACCATCACACCCCCACGGAGGACTGACTTACCCAATGAGAACGAAACGGCAACTTGTAATCTGGCTGTCCGATGACGAGAAAAAGATCCTTAAAGAAAAGGCCGACGCTGAGCTCGGCCCCGACGGTCGCCCCATGTCAGTGAGCGCCTACGTCCGCATGCTGATCTTCAATCCGCCCACCAGATAGGAGCGCCCCGACGATGAAAGCGATTGAAACTTGTTGGAATGGATGGCGATTTCGCAGCCGCACCGAAGCCAGGTGGGCTGTCCTATTTAACCAGCTCAACATCAAATTTGAGTACGAAAAAGAGGGGTACGAGCTGCCGTCCGGCCGGTATCTGCCCGACTTCTGGCTACCGTACCACCCGACAGTTCTGCCACATCGGCTCCCCGCGACTGGTGAGTGGATCGAAATCAAAGGCGAAGCCCCGTCTTTGCACGAACTGGATCTCGCTTGGGAGTTGGCCACAGAGGGTGACTTTCTTGTGAACATACTCTGCGGCGCTCCTTCTTACTGTGACAACATTTGGATAAAAATCTATCCCTCCAGCAACATCCTCCGGCCATTTGGGCAGATAAGCACAGTATCCAGCTACTCCCACCAAAGGGGATATTTCTTGCACTTCTTGTCCCAATTCATGTTGAACAACGAAGGCCCTTACTACAAAGACTATATGAAGATCATAGAAAATGTAAGGGGCGCGCGCTTCGAATTTGGGGAGGTGCCGGTTGTCCGATAACACACCTCTGGACTGCGCTCTGGATTTCGCCAAGCGCGGCTACTATGTTTTCCCGGTAAAAAAAGGCAACTCCAAAGAGCCATGCGAGGTTGGCTGGCAGAACAAATCGACCGTCGATCCGGCCGAAGTACGAACGATGGCCGCACGGCACCCCGACTGCAATTGGGGTCTTGACTGCGACAAGTCTGGGCTCTCCATCATTGACATTGACTGCAAACCAGGGCGGCCGAACGGCTATGAGACAATCAAAGCACTGCCCCCTGTTGAGTCGCCCTTCACCGTGTTGACACCTTCGGGTGGCCAGCACCGGTACTTCCGTGGGAGCACCAAATCCACAGCGAGTGTCATTGGCCCCAGCGTTGATTCCAAAAGCAAGGGTGGATATGTCCTCATCCCAGGTTCGGTGGTAGACGGCGGGGTTTACACCATAACCTCAGATGCTGCGAAACTGCCGTTTATCCCTATGTGGGTGACTGATCGGCTCGGCCCGCTGCCGGCGCCCAAAGACCCGTTGGTGGACACCTCGACTTTCACCCGGGCACCCGACACCGTGGACGACATCATCGCCGCTGCGGAGTATCTGGCTACCGAAGCCAAGCCAGCAGAAAAAAGAGTGCGTGACGACACCTGCCTGCGGGTCGGCCGCAAGCTGGGCGATCTGAACATCACCATCCCGACAGCCATAAAGCTGATGCTGTCGGTGTACTCACCGAAGATCGAATATGATCATGACTTCACCGAAGCGGACGTGAGAAAGTGCGTCGTCCAGGCGTACAAGAACCGGGAAAGCCCCCTCGGCTGCGCATCGGTCAACGTGATGTTCGCCTCCGGCAAAGAAGAGACGATCAGCATCTGCGAAGCTGAGCGCGCCCGATTGACCAAGCGCCAGTGGCTCATGCGTGGCCGCTATATTAAAGGATTCACAACCGCAACCGTCGCCCCCGGCGGCACCGGCAAATCCTCGCTTGTCATTGTCGAGGCGCTGGCCATGGCGACCGGAAAAAACCTCACCTTCAGTGAAGTCTCCGAGCCCGGCAACGTGTGGTACATCAACACCGAAGATCCGATGGACGAGCTGCGCCGCCGCATCATCGCCGCCGCTGACCACCACAGGATCCCTTTGGACGCCCTCGAAGGCAAACTCACCGTCACATCCAAACGGATGAAGCTTGTCACCGACGACCCCAAAAAAGGAATGGTGATCAACCATGCCGCCGTCGCCGAACTCGTCCAAGGTGTCCGCGAAAGAGACATCAAACTGCTCATCGTTGACCCGTTTGTGCGCTGCCACTCGGTGAAAGAAAATGACAACGACGGCATTGACCTTGTGCTCCAGCAGTTCCAAGACATCACCGAAGAAACCGGCTGCGCAGTTTCTCTCGTGCACCACATGTCCAAAGGAAAAGCCGACCCCGGCAATGCGGATAAATCCCGCGGTGCTACGGCCTTTATCTCCAGTGTGCGCGTGGCCCACACTCTTTACACCATGACCGACAAAGAGGCCGCGCAGTTCAACGTCCCCATCGCCGACAGTGATCTTTACCGCCGGCTCGATTCGGCCAAAGCCAATATGTCACGCAAGTCCAAATCCCCCCACTGGTTCAAGATGCAGACCCGCAAAATGTTCTTTGATGATGAGGATGTGGTCGCGGTGCCGGAGATGGCTGTGCTCGAATATGTCAGCGCGGCCGACGAAGAAGACCTGCTGCGCGAAGAAGTGGCCGGTCGCATTCTGCGAGAAGGCGAAAAGACCATCTATTCTTTGGCCGCGGGCATCCTTTCTGACGCGAAGGACGACAGGCGTCCCCGGGCTGCCGAGCTGTCCGCGATGGTCGGAAAGTCAGGCCAAAGAGGGTTGGAGAATCGGATCAAGCATGCTTTTCCCGAGGAAGAAACGGTCACGGTGGTCGAAGAATTGTTCGAACGGGTGATGATAACCGGCAGCACAGGCAAATCTGCGGCGGGGATTGGGCGGGTTTTGGTCTGCTAAACTGCGCTAAACAGTTCCCGCGTGTTAAGCCGGCTAAAGTTCCCGGCAGTAGAAGTGAGTTAAGCTTAAAGTGTTGTTTTTTAGACACAGTTTCCCGGTGGTTTAGACGAGTTAAGCTTAAAAAGTGTCTACTTTTGTGCACAAAATGGTTGGAGTTTAGACGAGTTAAGGCTTAAAACGGCTAAACAGTTTAAAACAGTTAAGGTTCGGACGGTTTGCTCGCTATGAATAAAATCAAGGACATAGAAGAAAAATGTGCACTTTTGTGCAAACCGTCGGAGGGTTTAACCGTCGGACGGTTTCCCGGACGGTTTCCCAAAAAATCTTTTTGTTGTAAATTCCAATACTTAATAACCGTCGGGTGGTCAAACAGTCCAAATGCAAGTTGCTTAGGGAGATACGTCTGGACGGTTATCCCGTCCGACGGTTATCTCCCCAACCTGTAGCAACTGACGCGAGCGCTAACTGAGTTTAAGTTAAGGAGGCTTAAAGTACATTGGCTAAAAAGGATCCCACCCGCACCACGAACTCGCAAATCCGCTCCACCTTCCGCCAGCTCTTCCTCCGTTCCCGCGAGAGAGGGTCGCGGATCAAAGCCGACAAATACACTTGTCAGCGTTGCGGCGTGAAACAGTCTCGGCGGAAAGACCATATCGTCAAAGTGGAAGTTCACCACAAAAATGGCGGCATCCAAAACTGGGCAGCGCTTATTGCCGCCGTCAGGGAGTACCTGCTCTGCGATCCATCCCAGCTCGAAACCCTGTGCGTGGACTGTCACAAGGATGAAACGTACCACACCTTGGATGAGCGCCAGGATGAGTTCGACCCATTGGCCGGCTGCTGACACGCCCCATGGAATAAAGTCGGCTCCTGGAGGCTATCAGCGAGCCGAGGACAAAAAGAAAGAGGCTCGACGGCGGTGCCATCGAGCCTCAACGTGGGGGGAGGGGGTGGATCGGGGTAAGATGAATTAGGCTTCGGGACCCATCTTAGGATCGGCGTTCGGTGTTGTCAACAGCTTTTTCAGTCTTTCAACTTCGCACAACAGCCAAGCGATGGTGACTTCCTCCTCCGTCGGCTGGCGCGAGTCGGTGTAACTCACCATGCGCTCATCCAACCATCTCTGAATGGACTCAAGACTTGGCTTGTTCGCCGGTGGGTCGTCCTCGAAAGGCGGGGTCATGCTCTCCAACTCTAAGTCGCGCCAATATTTTCGGCTCATTTCCCCACCCCCTCAAAAAACCGCCCCACGGCGACAGCCGGACGGCGAACGACTTGGAGGGCAGCGATGCGCCCGTTCAGCTCGACAATGGTGTCGGCCAGCCGCCGCTTCTCTTGTTCTTTCTCATCCAGCGCGCGTTTGTGTTCAGCGGCGCGCAGGCGAGCCTGTGTGGCGGTGTCCTTGGCTTGGCCTTCCAAGGTGGCTATGCGGCGCTCCAGGCGCTCGACGTGGCCCATGACGGCGGCGCCAATGTCATCCAGGGAAAGGGAGGAGGGCATTGCCTTGGCTTTTGTCGAGGGCTTAGGTTCGTCCACAGGACGTTCAACGGTATCCACATCGGCCCGCGCGTCCTGGACCAGTTCGTAAAGGTACAAGCCGTCAACGCGGTGACCACTGTTGCGGATCAAGCCTTGTTTGGCCAACGTGGGCAAATAGACGGACATGCACGACTTTCCCATGGGCACGGCGGCGAGCGCTTCTTTGGAGGTGAAAGGCTTGCCCACCGTGCGGCAATAGACGCGCAGCTGTTCGATTTTGGTCATGGTCATATTCTCCTTGGTTTGGGGGCGTAGCCCAGCCGTGAATGTCCACCTTTTTCGAGCGCAGCTTCGGCAAGGCTGAAGGAGCGTTTCCATTGCGCGGCGAGCGCGGTCTTGGCGGCAGCGAGCGTGTTACGCGTGCCGGGCGCGCAGCACGGGCACCCCGAACAGGCGCGCAGGCGGTCAAGTTCCTGGTCTGTGAGCGCGGCCATGGCCGACCGCGCCCGGATTGATTGGGGGTTGCATTTACTCACTTTGGTTGCGGCTCGGGAGGCAAGGGATTGATTGGCGAGGCAACCGGCTTCGGACATGTTTGTGCAGTTTAAGGGGGGGCACAGCATTGGTCGTCTCCATAATCGCGGCGTAAATTGCGCTCGTTGGTTTGGGTGAACAGTCGGAACAAAGCGGCGCGTGGATCAAGCCATCTGTGTAGATGCCCGAGGCCGGGGAGGCGCGGCAGGCGACACAGAGCAGGGTGGGTAAATTGATTGATTTTTCAAGGTGCATGGTGTTCTCCTAAGGTCCCAATGGTGTGGTGTCAATAGTTATTTCTGTTTTTTTATTCGGTGCCCTATAACCAGCGCTGGCGCAGCGCATAGCCGCCGTCGCTGTGTTGGGTGTTGTCTTCGCGGTTGGCGTGATCGTTCGCCGGGCAACCCTTGCCAATGCAAGGGAACCCGTTCGGATAGAGTGAGCGGCCGAGCTGGTACACAAGCTCAAACCCCATGTCCATACCACAACCCCCCATCTTCACACCATAGAGCTTCGGATCGAGCGCGGTGTCGGTCGCTTTGGCCACCAGCAGGGAAATGCCTTGGATGTCCTCGGCCGTGCGGATGTATGCCTTGATCGTGCGGCTCATGCTGGATCGGCTGACGTGTGTTACGTCGGTGAACACTGTGGCGCCGGGGGGCAGGAGGGCGCGGAGGGTGTTTTTCGCTTTTTCTTGTTCGGTCTTTGTCCAGGCCATTTTTATTCTCCTATCGCTTGTTTGATAAGGTTTATTTCCCGGTTAAGTTGGCTCAAGCGTCGGGCGATGGCGGCCGGTCCTCGCTTTTTCCACTTGTTGATGGTTACGCGGTCTTTGGAGCACTGGCGGCAGATGCCCATGAGGTTTCCGTTGGCGCGCTCGTATGAGTTCATGCGGGTTAGGGTTTTTTCACAAAAACAGCATTTCACGGGTCATTCTCCTTTGGCTTTTTTGGCGGCGGCTTGCAGTGTCGCAATCGCGCCGGTGAGGTCGTTGTTGTAGATCTGGTCCACGGCGGTTTCACATGCTTGGAGCAGATCCGGCGCATGGGCCACCAACACGGCATTTGCGTTAAACTCTTTTCGGCGGCCGCGACCCAAGTCATAGACAGATGCAAGGGTTTCGGTTCCACGCATAACCACTTGTTCGACGGTGTTACTTGTTGGGTGAAACACAGAGTTTGTCCATGGTCCAGGTGTATGCTTGCTCATAGTCTTCTCCTCCTTGTTTGTTAGTCGCCTCACACGCCCCCATGAAATGCTTTTCATGGGCGGCTCGTCATGCGGCTAAGCGTCCAGCAGGTCACAATACGCGCGCGCTACTTCTTCGAGTGCATACCAGGCGAGCACGTTTAGGATTTGCTCGGCCATGTACGTGTAACCCTTACCCCGGTAAACGGCCGCCGCAACTTCATCGAACGAAACGGGGTCGCGCTTGAACACGTTAAACCCGGCGATCATTTCAAGCAAGCCTTGGCCAAACTCTTTGGCTTGTTCGGCCGCATAGGCGAGGATTGCTTTTTTGTTTCTCTTGGTGAAGGCGTTGGTTTCGGTGTAGTATATCCATCGGGAGAATCCCGCATCCGCGCCGTGGTTGGTAACGTCGGCGGCTATTTCCTGAAACGCTTTCCAGCCGCGCGACTGGCGAACGACAGCGCGGATAAGTTCGGCTGGGATGTTTGAGCTTTTGATAAAATCGGATTGTTTCATGGCTTTGGTTTCCTTTCTTGGGTTAGATTTTCACGCCTTCACTGCGCGCCCAGCGATAAAGCCCTTCGTCGTTCAATATCCACATGCGGCGCTCGGCGTCGTTTAGTCGGCAATTAGAGCATGCGCGCCGGATCGCCCGGTCAAGATCGTCCTTGTTTTGCTTGATAAATTTTTTCATGGTCATGGTAGTCTCCTTGTCAGTTTATAACGTATTCGATTCTTACAGGGCGCTCGTTTTCTATGCAGCTATCCGCGCGTGCCTCTTCTTCGGTGAGGTATTTTTGCGCGTATTGAATTCGGGAAGTGTAAGATTTTGTGTGTCCTGGTTTGGCCACGTATCCGCCGCCTTGACTTATCCTTTGTAGTACCCACATGTTTTTTCTCCTTTGTTTTGGTCTCGTTATAAGCCTAAAATGTTTCCCAATGCAAGCATAAAAAACATCCAACAAAAGAAAATAAGCAAAGCGAGTGCTTCTTTCATTATTCCCCCATTTAAGGCTATTCAGGTATAGTAACGCCTTGGATACCACGCGCAATTGCTTCGAGCGCTTTGGTTTTAGGTCCGTTTACTTTGGCGATTGCTTGAACGTCGTTTGAATCCCAGGTTTGCTTCCACGCCGCTTTTTCCATACGGTCAATAAAGTCTTTAGCGTTTTTCAGGTAGTTGAACCAGCTTACGCGCACGCCGGTTCGCAAATGGGTAACAACATAGTTTCCGGAGTTGTTCTTATGCGCGCCAAATTGTCGGCCTATCCATCCGGTGACAAATTGTTCGCGTTTGGGGTTGACAAGGGTGATTCTAAAAGTGGCTTTCTTCATTGGTTTTTCCTTTCGGTTTAGTTGTTTGACTACCTCATGACAAGGGCAAGCGCTTTGGCTTGTCCCTGTGATTAGGAGTCAAATAGACACTTCTTCGCCCGTTTCTACATTGAAAACCTTGTATGGCGCTTTTCCGCTTTCGAACCAGTCATGACCAAGGCAATAGCCTTTATTGTTCTGGTCCGGTTCGTCCAAGGGGTTCATGAGATATACGGCGCCTGGCGCGCAAGGTGAACAAAATTGAGCGTAGGTGAAAAAGGGTGATTTTTCGATAAACAGGTCGGTGTCGTTTCCGCTTTGGTGGATTTTGTATATGCTCCCAGTGTAGGAAAAGGCAAGTGGTTCGTCTCCGAAAGCATCGTCAGAGCTGAACAAGTATTCGCAATGTTCGCAAGCGTATTCGATACACCCTCGGTTTTCTTCTTTCCAGTTTTCCATGTGTTTAGGGATAACAGTTTCAAAGGATACCCAGGAGCCCGGTGGGTCGCTTTCTCTTGAGATTGTCTCAAGGATTATTGCTTCATTGCCGCATTTCGGACAAGTCGGCGGGCCATAGTCGGCTTCGGCTTGTTCAAACCAAGCTTGTCCGACTTCATTCTGGTTGATAACACCAAAACGTATGCCTTTTTCGCCGATATTGGTTTTTCCCATGCCGTAGTCGACACCTTTATATGTTGTCATGGTCTTATTTCCTTTCCTGCATGGTCTGATCCCATGCGTTTTGGAGTTCACACTTGCCCTTGGATGCAAACGGGCATTGCTTGAATAGTGGGCATCGCTTACACGGCGTTATGGTCTTAATTTGGAGTTCGAGAGATAACTTCATCTGCTTATCTCCTTGTTACCAGATACCCAATGCCCACGAGTACGAGCATTAAATAAGGTATTGAGGCGATGATTGAAAGAAGTTCTGGGAGCATTGGGTTAGTCCTCTATGGCTAATGGTATCAAGCGCACTTCATGCTTTTCGAGTAGATCAATTGTTCCGCCGGATTCAACGTGCGCGCGGTCCCTTTTTGTGAACTTTTCCCCAGTGATAGTGTGTAACCTGGTTAAAGCGGTTTCTATTTTCTGGAAAGCGCTCATACCATATCCTCGGTGTTGGATGATGTAGATTTTATCCATCTGCTTTTCTCCTTGTCTGTTGGTTCTGGTTTTAACTCCTCCGCGCAAGCCCTTTCAATAAAGATCCACAAAACCTTCGTTATAAATTTTTAATAATCTTTCGAGTGTTGCTAAGTCGCGTTTTAAATCTACCCGTCTAACGTTTTTAAATTTGCTTGGTTTACCATAATGGTGAAGATGCGCGTGGAAACTCGCGGGTAGTATGCAAAGATTTTCAATAGAGTTGTTCATCGGGTTTCCGTCGATGTGGTGCACGTGCTGATCCGGCCTTATAAAAGGATGGATCTTTTTGGCCATTTCGCGGGCAAGTCTGCGGCTTTTCGTTTCAGTTGATACCCGGTTCATTTCTTTTCTTGCTCCCCTTTCTCTTCTTCTTTGTTCCATTTATAGCTTTTGCAGTTGGGGCAAGACTTCGGGTTTTCGGTGCGGGCTTGCCACTCATAACCGCACAGTTGGCATTTGCATTTCATTCGGTCCATCCTTTCTGTTGTTGTATGGTCGATTATTATCATAATCATAATCCTTGTCAACAAATATTTTCACATTTCGAATAAATATTCATAGAGAGCAGATGCGGCGTACTGTATTCGTGCAAATTGCACGATTGTCTTTTTCAATAGGTGCTATTGATAGAGCTGATAGCTTTCGAAGGTGCGCCAAAATGACGCACTGTCTCACGAGCAAATGAGACACTTGTGTATCACGTGAGACACTTCGTCGCCTTTTATCCGGCGCTTGCTGATCGATTGCCCAGCAGCGCCAGGATACCCAGCGCCTACTATATAAGGTGTCTCGTCTGATTCTGATTTTCCCGGGCCAAGTCATTTGATTCTGGACAGCGAACCAGCTAAACAAGCACTATTCCCTGTAATTCCAGCAGCATACCTTACATCATACGCTTGCCAACTAATTGGAATAGTTGGCAAGTTGGGGCAGAATCAGGGGAAAACAGGGGCTTTAATAGGAATAGTTCCTGATAAGGTGGTACCCCTTGCCAAAGTCGATCCCCTAATAGCGTCGGTCTCGCAATACAATGCCATCAAAAACATAATTTTTTAAGCTATTTATAAAACAGCTTCTAATGGGGGACTTTATTTTATACCCCCCAATGTGGTAGAATGTGCTTAATTACCTACAGAGAGGAGAAAAACCATTGTTAACACAAGAGTATGTCCGATCCTTGTTTGATTATGATCCAGTCAAAGGTGTTATGACCCGGCGCGTTCGCAGAGGCCCAAGGGGGGCGGTGGGGCGGGAGGTTGGCAAGACCAAGAAAAGCAGCAAGGGGGGCCGCAGCTACAAAGTGGTCCATATCAATCGAAAAGCATACATGCTCCACCGCCTCATCTGGCTGCACGTCCATGGTTATTTTCCCGAACACTACATTGACCACATCAACCGTAACCCGCTGGACAACCGTTTAGATAACCTGAGGGAAGCTACAAACATGTGTAACCAGCGGAATACTGGCAACCACAAGCACAACTCCAGCGGGATTAAAGGGGTTATGTGGGACCGGAGTATGTTTGCATGGTTTGCGTCGGTTACAGTTATGGGGGAAGAGAAGCCTTTGGGGCACTACAGGGACTTCGATGACGCGGTTTGCGCCCGCCTGGCAGCGGAGCAGTGTCTCGATTGGGCGGGGTGCGACAGCAATAGCCCCGCATATCAGTATGTTCAGAGCATTTTTAGGTGGAGAAGGCTTTTTTAGCCCCGCCTCGCCCCAGAACAGCAGGTGAAACCGGCCTGTTCACAGGCGATCAGGGGCTTTTAGCGCAGAACAGCAGGTGAAACCGCAGATTAACGGGCGCTCAGGGGGCTTTTTAACGTGTTTCACCGCAGATTCTGTGGCGATCAGGGGCTGTTTTCGAGGCACAGCCTGCTTTTTTCTTGCTCACCGCAGCTCTGGACAGTATAATAAAGCATCAAAAATGACACACAGGGGGCTGTTTTTATGGGTCTTTCGTCGCACCAGAGCCATAGCATGGGAACCGATGAGTGGCTGACACCGCCGAGCATCCTGGACCGCCTTGGGTATTTCGATCTCGACCCGTGCGCGCCCATCGTTCAGCCTTGGCCGACCGCAGGGCACGTTTTTACGATCGAAGACGATGGCCTCGTACAACCCTGGTTTGGTCGAGTGTGGCTTAACCCGCCGTTTGGCAAGGCGGCCGCCCTGTGGTTGCGTAAAATGGCGTCTTATGGCTGTGGAACGGCGCTTATACCCGCCCGCACAGAGACGGCGATGTTCTATGAGTCAGTGTGGCCTGTGGCCAATGGCGTGCTTTTCATCAAGAGCCGGCCGCATTTCCACTACGTGGACGGCCGCAGAGCGGATTTTAACAGTGGAGCGCCCATCTGTCTGGTGGCGTATGGCGAGATAGACCTTTACATGCTGCGCCAGAGCGGCTTGGGGCAGGTTGTAGTACCGGGATGAGGGGTAAAATCACGCAATTGCATGGTTAAAACAGGGGGTAGGGGCCACAACCAGCAGATTTCCAAAAGAAAAGGGCCTCAAAAGAGGCCCAAGCGTAAAATTTTTTGTTGGCGCGGCCCTACATGGAGCAGAACCGGCACCGCTGGTTGCGCCCGGTGGTGTTGCGCATCTTTCGGCCGCTCAGGATTTCCCGCCGCAGTCCGTCAAGATCTGCGGGCCAAGTGTCACGGCTTGGGGATCGGAACGTGTGGCCGATCTTTTTCTCGATTTGGACGTATTTTTCGTATCGGTCAGGGGCTGTTTCCAGCAGTTCTCGCCACTCAGGCAGCCGCTGGTAGAAACACGCGCCGCAGTCGGTGCGTTTTGGGATTTCAACACCTTTGGCGGCCAAGTACCGCTTTACCTCTGGCAGACCCCACTGCCATTCTCTCATGGGGTAAACGATGTTGAACTGGCTTTCCGGCCGCACAATCCCAAGGCGGTCTGGTTCATCGTGGCGAAGGCCAACGTACATGGACGACCCTGGCGGCAAAGCGTCCATAAAGTCCATAAACGGTTCGATTTTAAGGATTCTGGTACAAAAGCGGGCGCGGGAGTTGGGGATCATCTGTTCGCGCTCGATGCACTCAAAAAGGGTCATGCCAGACAGCCTGGTGAGCCCGCCGAGCAGGCGTTCCAGCATTCGCCAGTGGCGCTCCATGTCTGGCAGCTCATCGCCAGTTGGGGTTACAACGAACTCAAATTGGCGGTCGGGGTGCAGCTCTTTGAGCCGCAAGCTCATCGCCGTTGAATCTTTACCGCCGGAAAGTGCTACGATGTGTCTGGTCATAGGTGTCTACTTTCTGCGTGAGAAAAACGTGTTTTCGTTTGGAGTTACCAGCGTAAATGAGAACTGAAAACCCTCTTCGCAGATTCGTTTGCCTAAGTTTTCGGCTTTTGCATAAATATCTTGCTCGTTTTCGGGGAAAGGTGGGTACTGGATAAAACCAACACGAACACCGTCTTCAGAGCCGCCACCGAAGATGTAGCGTACGGGCTCAATGGTGACACACAGCCCCGAAGGGAAACACGCTTCACGGCAGCATCGTTCTGCTGTTTCGTAGCTGCCGGCCACGTACAAGTGGATGAAAAAAGGTTTTTCGCTCTTTGAGATCCACTCGCCGATCGATCCTCTTTCGTGCTTTTTTATTGTTTCGCTCATGGTTACACCTCCAGTCGTCCCAGCAGCCGCTGCATGACGGCGATTTGCCCCTCCACGGCGCCCACCAGCTCGTCCAGCCGGCGCAGGAGCGGGGAGCTATACGGTGCGTCCTTCATGTTTGGCGTCGCTGCCTTGGCGCTCTCCTGGTAAGCGATCGAGGACTCGAGCCGCCGTTCCAGGTCGGTGACGGTGCAGCAGAGGTCTTTCACCGCCGCATCGAAGCGGCAGATGAGCGCCTCGGAGGGGGTCATGAACACCGATGAGGGTTGGGGCTCTTGCACCGTTGGCACTGGGAACGGGCCATAAACGGCACGAGGGTCATACGGTTCACGAGCTATTTCTGCTGTTGTGTAAGCCCTCGGTTTTTCTCCTTTAGTTGATGGGAAGTTGGTGTAGCACACTGATTTTTCCTCCTTAATCCTCAAATCCGATCCAGCCCACGATCACCGCCGGCATTCCCGGCAAGTCGGGTCGATCGATGTAAAAGCGTTGACCATACACACCGCCCCGGGCGCGTAGCATCTCAACCAAGCGCTTGATGTGGACCCCGATGAGTTGCAGTTCGGTGAAGCGGCTGTAGGTGAGTTCGTGTTGGAAGATGCTGCGTGACGCCTGCACGGTATGACATTTTGACGCGGGTGGGGGAAAGAAGGTCTTTTTCACCAGTCAGTACCCTCCTCATACCAGCGTCGGGCATCCATGCAGGCGACACCGTATCCAAGCGCCAAACCAAAGAGATTGTCTTGGCATTTATCAAACAGCATCTGCGCCACCGCCTGCACCTCTTCGTAGGTCGGCGAGCCATGGTGTCGCTGGTACGCGGTCCATGCTTTTGGGGGCTGTTGGCTCGCCGCATACGCCCGCCGGCGCACACCGTGTGGCTTTGGCCTGTTACGCTTTTTGGTTGGTTTCATAACGCTCCTCAACGTATCGAAGCAGGTTTTTCCCGCACATCGGGCAGAATTGGTAAGGGTGTAGCTCACGGCCGGCGCCGCCGAATGACTCAAACCACTGGTGGATAAAGTTCTCACAACACGGTTCGGACAGATTCCCTTTGATCCGGTAAACAGCCGCGCTGCCGTCGTCGTAAAGCACGATGAAGGACTCTCTGAGCAGCACCTTGGCAGCACGGAGGCTTTCTGCGAGCAGTGGGTCTTTAGAGTCGAGCGCACCGTTGAACACCGCCGGATGGTCGCTCATGGTTGCCGCGGGGTATTCGGGCAGAGAAATCTCTTTTCCAGCGAGAAAATAGCGTCTTGTCATGGATCACTCCTTTGGTTGTGGCACACCCAGTTCATTCATAAAAGCTGCCTTGATCGCCTTCACCGGAATGCCAAGGTAGGTGAGCGTTGTGGCATGGTCACGATGGCCGAGCGCGGCGGAGACGATGTGGAACTCTACACTGAACGTGTTCAGCGCATGGTACGCCCAGGTTTTCCTCAGACTGTGGCTGCCGTAACGGCCGCGTAGTTTTGCGTGCTTGCACCAGCTTTTCACCAGACGCGACAGCGACGAAACTTCAATTGGTCCCCCGCGCTGCGACAGGAACAGCGGCGCGCCGGCGTCGCCTGATCGCGGGTGTTCCGCCAGCAGCCGCTTGACCGCCCCCACCAGTGTCTTGTTGGCGGCGCGGATGACGTAGCGGTTGGGCTTTTGGTCTTTGAGCATGAGCGGGTCGCCCACTTTGAGATCGCGCACATCGCCTATCGTCAGGGCACAGAGGTCTGACGCCCGCAGGTTGGTGTTTACCCCCACCAGGAAGATCGCATGGTTGCGAGCCGACGGGCGCAGGATGTTGGCGATGCGCTCCACATCATCGATGTTTTTGATGGGCGACTTCCAGAGCTTGGCGCCTTTTTCTGGGTGGTTCCTATTCGGAACCAGATTCGTGTCGGTCATAAGGACTCCTCCAACCTGAGGATGTCATATACCGCGCTCTCCACGTCTTCGGTGTCTCCCAACACAACGAAGGTGTCATTATTTTCTATCCACCAGGCAAAGGTCTTTTTTTCCTGTTGGCGGGTGGTCAGAATCTGCGCGGCGTCTTTCATGGTTATTTTTGCTTGAGGGGTGAACAGTATGGTCATTTTGCTGATTGTCGCACCATTCATGATTTCCTCCGGTATCCACACGTGGCGCAGTAGATCTCGCCGCGCCAATGCTTCCAAGCGTCATGGCCGTTGGGACAAAAGCGCGATTTCACCGCACCGCAGTCGAGGCATTTTTCTACGCCGATCCAGCGGCTTCTGATGTAGTGGACGATTTTGGCAGACCAATTCGAGCATGAGCACGGCAGTTTTGGCGGTGATCTCCACCAGCGCTCGTGGGTGAGACGTAAGGTCTCAGTTTCTTCACCGCATACCGTACAGTATTCCACGCCCTGGCTCGCGGTGTTCTCAGATCCGCAGATGCCACAGCCACGGTACGAACGGCGCTTCACAGAACAAGCAGTGGGGCGGCGATTGCGCTTGGTCTTTTTGGGCGCGGCGGGGATCTCAGGGTGTTCCTGGCCGGACTGTTTGCTCACAGTGGCATCTCCACATCCACGTCGTCCGCCGGCGCGGCGTGCATCATTTCCATGAACTCTTTGTGGTTGTCCAGGATCGCTTGGAAAGCGGCGGCCCAACAGTCTCCTGGATCTGTATGATCTCTGAAAAAATTACTGAGCATAATGCCGCGTTCATGATACGCGGCGTCCTGTTTGAGCGCGAATGTCATGCCGTCTGATGTTTGGTATGCGGTTATGGTTTTCAAAGTCACCTCCTTTTAATCTTCGTCGTGCCATTCCCAGCACTCTTCAATCCATTCACAAACAAGACCCCTGGCCCGCGGGGTCAGGTTTGCGATTCCGCTTTCTGAGATGTCGCAAAGGTTGCTGAATACCGACTCTCTTACAGCTTCGTGAATCTCACCCCAATACCAGCTACAAACAAATTCATCACGGATGCTGTTGCAATCACTGCAAGTTTTGTAGGTAGCCACTTTCCCGTCGTACACAGCGACTTCTTTTCTGTAAACCTCGCTGGGTAGTATCTTTCTTTTGCACTCGCAGCAGATGTGTGTGGTTCGCGCCTTGATCTTATGATCACCCAACATCATTGCGTAGTTACCATCGTTGGCATCAATACACGCGCACTCCATTTCCCACCTCCAAGTCTTAGCAGTTTGTTAGCCACTTTCTACATCCCCAAAACACCCTCTGTCAAGCCCGTTCTTTACATTTGTGTGTATTTTTGGTAACATGTCCCAAAATGGCATACCAAAACGGCATGCCTCGGAGTGCCAAATGCCCGTCGGCGTCGATCCTACTACTGAGTATTACGACGAGAAAACCCGTGAATTTGTTATTGTTCCGGCCGAACCGCACAAGGGCCGGGGCCACGGGACGATCGACGACACAAAGCTCCATGAGATGGTGCGCGCCGGGCGTACCAACGCCCAGATCGCCCGGCACTTTGGCGTGTCCTCAGCGGCTGTGTCCCAGCGTATCTCCCGGCTAAAGCACGCGATAGTGAGGGAAGCAGCCGGCGTAGCACCGCAGATTATCGCCCGTGAGATCCGCACCGCCGACCAGCTCTGCAAAATCAATAAAACAGCCAATGATCTGCTTGACACGCTCTACACGACGGTGGAAGCAACCGATCCGATCTCCGGTGAAAAGCGGAGCCAAATGGCGTTGACCGACCCCAACCTGGCGCTTCGCACCATGGCAGAGATCCGCGCCCAGTTAAAGTTCCAGCTCGAGATTTTTCAAACCCTGACAGACGCCAAGGCGGTCAAAGAGTTTCAGGAGACGGTCATCGAGGTGATCAACTCTGTGGACCCGGCTACCAAGGCGGCGCTGATTAAAGCGCTTCAGCAAAAGAACGCTTTGCGCAGCGCATTGGAGTTCCGATAAAGCACGGAGAGTTCGGTAATGGCTGAGATCCTCGAAGCATTGCGGTGCGCCAAGCAGTTTATTGATGCGATGACCCAAGTGCATGATCCGGACTCCACCAACGAGACATATGACACGTATCGGGCCTATTTGGCTTCCCTTGATGAACTACCCGCGAAAGTAGCCGACTTTATTGAATAGCGCAGCTTCTCGACTTGGATTTGATCTGGTTGCTCCCAATGGCGCCCGCGCCGTGAAGGATCAACTGTTCTCCGAGCTGCTCGCCGGCTTTGGCGGCAACCCCGAGTTGGAAACCCAGACCGCTGTTATGACTCAATATCAAAAAGACCCCGCGCTTTTTAGCAAAGAGGTTCTCGGCCATACCTATCCGGAGAACGTCACCCGGTTGCTCAATGCGGTGATTGAAAACGAAGTGGTTGTGGCCCAATCAGGGAACGCTGTCGGTAAATCCTACGCGGCAGCCGATTTAGCGGTGTTTTTCGCTAAGTGCTTCCCAAACGCCGAAGTCTACATGACCGCCGCTCCGCCGGAGAAAAACCTTCGGCGCATCCTCTGGGACAAAGTTACCGGCAACGTCAAGAGCGCCGAAGCGGTCTTTGGGCCGTGTCGGATTTCCGGCATGACCCTTCGTATGGGCAGCTCAACGATCGACGGTCTGACAATCCCCGGGCAGGGCATGGAGCACGAAAGAGAGGCCCGCTTCTCTGGCCGCCACGCCCCCGTCATTGTGTTCATCGTGGACGAGGGCGACGCTGTGCCTGATCCTGTTTACTCCGGCATCGAGTCGTGCATGTCCGGCGGTATGGCCCGCCTGCTGGTGATGTTTAACCCCCGGCACAAGCACGGCCGCGTTTATAAAATGATCAAGGACCACGAAGCAGTTGTGGTCCAGCTCTCCGCCTTTGAGCACCCCAACGTCACCACCGGCGAAGACGTCTACCCTGGCGCGGTAACGCGGGAGAAAACCGGTTGGCGTATCAACAACTGGTGCCGGTGGTTGCGCGACGATGACGACTACGCTGGCGCGGACGTGTTTGTGCTGCCTGAGTTTATGGTTGGCTATGTCGCCCGCAAAAAAGACGGCACGCTGTATCCTCCGCTTCGTCCCGGTCGCTATCGTATTGAAAATCCCAAGTTTTCCTACATGGTGTTGGGCGAATACCCATCCAAGGAAGAAAATGTCCTCATCGAAGAAGGCTGGATCGATAACGCCATGGCCCGCTGGGAAGCCTACGTGGACCAGCATGGCGAAGACCCGCCCGAAGGCGCCGAGGGAACGACCGGAATTGATCCGGGCGAACTTGGTGTGGACAAGACCTCGCTGTGTCACCGCTTTGGCGCGTTCGTAAAAGAGTTCGCCGGCTGGGGCGGGGTGGATATGGGTGTCACCAACGATCGATCTGAAGAAGAGATCAAGCGCGCCGGCACCAAAAAGACATTTGTTGACGCCAACGGCTTTGGCGCGGGAACAGCTCCCGCTCTGCGCCGCGTCGGCATCAACGCAGTCGGTGTCAAAACCCAGGTTCGGGCAACTGAAGTGTGCGAAGAAGGCGAATTTGACCGCATGCGCGATCAGTTGCTGTGGCAGGTGCGGTTGTTTTTAAAGGACAATCCTGCGGCGATGCTGCCCGACGACGATGAGCTGCGGGAAGAACTTCAGGTGCTGCGCTTCTGGGATAAAAACGGCCGGGTCAAGATCACGGACAAAGACACCATTCGGGATTTGCTCAAGCGCTCGCCGAACAAATTGGATTCTTTGGCGCTCACGTTTTCGCCGCACAAGGGTTACACCGGCAACGCGATGAGCGATGCGGCGCATCGTGAGATGAAGGCTAAGTACTGCGCTCCTGTTTATTAGAGGATAAAGCATGGCGACCGATCTGCAAAAGACACAAGAGTTCGATGAGGCGTACGGTGCCTATTCGGCGGATTGGAGCCAACTCCACATGGAGATGAAGCGCGACCTGGAAGTCATGCTGGGCGACCAGTGGGACTCGCGCATGAAGAACTATTTGAAAAGCCAGCGCCGCGAAGCGCTGGTGTTCAATAAAGTCCGGCGCATCATCAAAGCCGTCGGCGGTTATCAAAGAGCAAATCGGCTGTCCATGCGGCTCGATCCGGTCGAAGGGTCCGACCAGATGACCGGCGAGATCCTGTCCGCGGCGTTGCTGTGGAACACCCAATACTGCAATGGATACAATCTGATTTCCGACGCCTTTGAGCACGGTCCGCTGATCACCGGTTTGAACATGGTCGAGTTGATGGTGGATTATACCAATGATTTGGTCAACGGTGACATATCCTGGTACCGCCATGACTACAACAGCGTACTTTTTGATATGACCTGTCGCCAGCGGGACATGAAAGACTGCGAAGCAGTGCTCAACCGCACGCTCGTTGGCCGCGACCGGCTGCAAATGCTTTTGCCCAATATCAAAGTGGACGACCTCGGCCCGCCGGCCAGCGGTGGCATGAAGTTTCCGCAGATGACCAGCACGCATCGCATGCGTAACAACCAGTCGCCATATGCCTACGATCGTATGTGGGTGCGGACCACTGCTTCTCACACAGCGCTCATCGATAAGTCCAATGGCCAGGTGGCCAAGTGGAACGGTGATGATGCGCGGTTGCGCGAATACTTTCAAGTCATGGGTGTGACCGAAGACCAAATCGCGGTGGTGAAACGAGCCAAAACCACTGTTGAGCTGCGCGTGTTCGCCAATGGCATTCACGTCTGGACTGGCCCTGACCCCGTGGGCTTAGATGATTTCCCGTGGGTGCCTTTCATCGGCTTTTGGAGCCCCGAGGCAGCCAAGCCCGAGCTTCGCATTCAGGGTCTGATCCGTTGTGACCGCGATCCGCAAGACGAAATCAACAAGCGCCGGAGCAAAATGCTGGACATCATTGATAGCCAAATCAGTTCTGGCTACGCCGCCCGCGCGGATTCGGTGCAAAACAAAGAGCAGCTTTATCAAACCGGCCAGGGCAAGGTCATTTGGCTCAACCCCGGTGATCGTCCGATCGAGCAAGACATCAAAGAACTGCGTGCGTCAGACATCCCGCAGGGGCTGTTCACCTTGACTGCGCTCATGGACCAGGATGTGGTGGAGATCCCCGGCTTTTCAAAAGAGATGTTTGGCATGCCGGATACGCAGGATGTCGAAGTGAGCGCGATCCTGGCCAAGCTTCGGCAGCACGCAGGACTCACGGTGCTCCACGATTTGTTCGACAACCTAAGTCTGTCTCAGAAGATCCTTGGGTCAAAGACACTGCGGGCGATGCAGAAAAACTACACGCCCCAGAAGTTCCAGCGCATTACCAACAAACCCCCCACGCCACAGTTGCTTGAAAAGGACTTTGGCAAATACGACGTTGTGTGCGTCGAGGGTCTGCTCACTGATACGCAGAAACAGCACTATTACGCACAGCTCATGGCCATGCGCAAAATGGGCATGGAAGAAATCCCGACTTCGGCGATCATCGAAGCCTGGCCGCTTGAGGGCAAAAGCGATTTGATCCGGCAAATCAAGGCCCGGGAAGAGGCGGCGGCCAAGCAAGACGCGGCCAATCAGGAAATGAACCGTCAGCAGACGCAGATGAACCAGGCGATGATGCAGGCCAATATCGCAAAGACCGCCGAGCGCATGACCCAAGCGCATGAGAATCGGACCTCAGCCACCTACGATCGGGTCAAAACGCTTAAGGATCTCCAGTCGATCGATCTTACCAATCTGGAAACTCTGGTGCGTGTGCTGACGATGATCAAACAGCAAACAGAAGCAGGCGCTCCGGCGCCCGGCAACCCGGCCGCTCCGGCGCCGATGGGGATGTAAATGAACCCGAACATCATGATCAAGCAGATGTACGACGTTTTTGGCATGCGTAAGCAGACACACCAGATTTATCTGGGCGACATCACCAAGGATTTTACCATGGGCCTGCTGCGCAGCATGGAAAAGATGCTCGACAAGCACGCGGCCAAAGAAGCGTACTACATGTTCATCCACGCGCGTTTTGACGCTGTGGGCAAGCGCGCTGTGCGCTCAGTGATTTATCTGCTGCCCCCGACGGTCAAGATCGAAAACTTCAGGACTCTTGGCACCATGTGCTTTTACGTGAACAACCGGCAAGGACTTTTCCGGAAAGAATGGGTGCTGCCCTACGACCGCATCGTTCTGTCCGGTGTTTTGGATCCATCCGGCGCGCTGCCCAGCATCTGCAAAGATGCCGTCGGCATGCCGGTGAAAGGTTTGGTTTTTTAACCCAGCCGCCGAAAGCGGCCCCAACACACCGCCGCCGGGTGTAATCGCCGGCGGGCAAGGCCACAGGGCGTTAAAGCTCATCGCCGAAAGCGAGAGACAGTCCGCCGCCGGGACGGCCAAACCCGCATGGAACGGGCGTAAGAGGTTCACATGACAGACCCAATCGTTACCCCAACTCCGAGTGTTACCCCCGCCCCGGCTCCAGCGCCTGCTACATCTGCGCCCGCCCCCGCGGCTTCCACAGCCCCTGTGGCCCCCACCACTGAAGCCCCAGCCCCCGCTCCTGTCGAAACCAGGATGGTGCCGGTGCCGGTGATGGAAAAGCTGCGCTCTGAGTTGCAGGCATCCAAAAGCCAGCTCTCCGAGTACCAGCAGCAAATGCAGTTGGCCAATGAACGGCTCGCGCTTTATCGGGCGAACATGCCTGCGCCGCAGCAACCCACTCTGGCCCCGCCTCAAGTTCAAGCCGCCGTAGCTGATCTGCTTAATGGGGCGCCGGATGATCGGCTGATTGAAGCTGGCGAGGTTCGAAAAGCCTTGTCGGCGTTATCCCAGCAGCAGGAGCAAAAGGTGCAGGCTCTGGTCCAGCAGGCGCTGGGTCAGTTGCAGCCCAAACTTATGGCCTTGGAGTTGGCCCAGGAAAATCCCCAATTCAAACAAATCATGAAGGAACAACTTCCCGCTTTGATCCAGGAGCAACCGTGGGTCGCGGAACTCATCAAAAGTTTGCCACGCGAAAAACAGCTCGCAACGGCCGCGCAGTTTGCAATGCTGCGTGCTCGGCAGCAAGCTGCTGCTCTGCCCGCCGCGCCTCCGCAGGTTCCGGCCGCCGCTCCGGCAAACTTAATGGATGAGCTGAACAGAATCATCGAAAATCAGGCCAAGCCGGGCAACCCCGGGGCGGCTGGGGGTACGCCGGCTACAGCGCTTTCGTGGGCGGCCAAGATCCCACAGATGAGTTCAGCAGAGTTCGCGGACTTCAAAGCTCGGGTGAATAGAGGCGAAGTGACCCTCTAAAGGAGAACGACAGTGCCCGACAACATTACCTCAGTAACCGATGTGGTGCCTGCTGTAGGAATTTTCTACAACAAAGTACTGCTCGAGGCGTCCAAAGAGAACATGGTCTACCGGCAGCACGCCCAGAAGGCCACCATGCCGCGTAACAGCGGCGATACTTACAAATGGCATCGGTATCCTATGCCTGCCGCGGCTACCACGCCGCTGTCTCCCGGTCAAGACCCGGCTGGCCGCAAAGTGTCTCAAGAAGCATTGACTGCAAAGGTCCAGTGGTTTGGCGATTTTGAGCACGTTGTCGAGGAAGTCGATGTCACCAACCAAGACCCCGTGCTCAGCATGTCTGCCGAGCGCAACGGCTACCAGGCCGACATCACCTTCGAGACGCTCATGCGTGACATCCTGGCGGCTTCTGCTTCTGCGACCAACGCCTCCGGTGGCAACAACGGTGGCACCCCCACCGAGATCACCCGCGGCGACGTGGATGACATCGTGCTGTCCTTGCTCGGCGGCAACGCCAAATTCATCACCAAGATGGTGTCAGCCGGCACCGGTGTCGGAAGTGCGCCTCTCCGCCCTGCCTTCCGCGGTATCATCCACGACGAGCTGCTCATGGACCTCGAAGCCTGCACAGGCTTTATCTCCATGGCCGCTTACGCCAGTCAGACCGGCGTTACTAACTGGGAGTGGGGTTCTTTGGGTAACACCCGCTGGGAGTGGACGACCAATGCCCACAAATCCACCGATGCCACCCCCGTGTACTACCTGCCGATCTTTGGCGCCGACGCCTTTGGCGACGTGTCCCTGGATGGCATTCAGAGTGTCGTGAAAGGGTTCTCCGAGGCGGGCAGCAAGTTGGATCGGTACGCCACCTCCGGCTGGAAGGCCATCTGGGCCGGCCGCATCCTCAATGACGCGTACATCCACAACCTGCGCGTGACCAAAGATACCTAACCTATCGGTGGCCGCACAGTTTGTTGAGTAGAACATTTCAAAAGGAGAAGTAAAGTGAGCAGAAAATACGGTGGAAAATTCATCTCCGACGGCAACAGTTACAATCTGGTGCTGCCCGGAGGTGTGCCCGATAAATTTCGGGTCCAGAACATGACCGCAGCGGTCCAAGAGATCGCTATCCTCGAGTGGATTTATGGCATGGGCGATGCGCAGGAAGTGCAGTACGACCGCTTCTTGGCTGGCACCAGCACGGGTGACTTCTTTCTGAAGAAAACCTCCGGCGGTCTGATCAGCGCCTTTGCCCCCGGCACGGTCATTGGTGACCGCAAGAGTGTCACTTTCGACGACACCGGTGGCGCCTCCGAAGATCTGATCACCTGCGTCGATGCGGCCGGCCATGGCCTGAAGAACAACGACAAGGTGATGTTCGTCGCTGGTGGCGGACTGCCTACCAACGTGAGTGCCTTGAGTCAGTACTACGTTATCGACGCCACGGCCACGACCTTCCGCATCAGCGCTACCAAAGGCGGCACCGCCTTCGGCTTTGGCTCCGATGGCACGCCTCCCAACTACGTCATCAGCATCAGTGATATGACGCTGGGCGGCAAAGGCTCCGGCTCCGGTGTCACGATCGATACGGCTTTCATGGATGACGGCGATGTCATCTATTGGGAAGCTGAGTATTTCGATGAATACATGGATCTGGGCGACGTAGCCTAAGCAAAACACCAACGGCCCAGACGGAGCTGAACCCTCCGTCTGGGTTAACCAAGACAAAAGGAGTAGTACCCATGGGCATGACCCTGGCAGATAAAGAAACCGCGTCCATCAACGCGCAAGTCAAAGAGGAACTTCGGCGTGTAAAGGCTCACAAGGCTGAAGTGAAAAAGCGTCTCGAAGAAGGCCCGAAGATGAAGGTGGAGTTCCAGAACAACGAAGACCCGCCTGGCACCGGCCAGCCTTCGCCCGAGGTGAAGTTTGATTACAATGGCATCAAGTACTCGGTGAAACACGGCGATGTGGTGGAGTGGCCTGAAGAGGTCGTGCATCATGTGAACAGTCTGACCATGCTGGTGTATTCGAACGAGACGGACCCGATTACAGGCGCCCTGCGCAGCTCGCGCTCGGGCACGTTGAGGCGGTTCATGTGTCTGCCGGTTATCGAATCGCGCGGCGGCATTACCCGCAGCGCTCCGAAAAAGGAAAAAGTAATTGGCTAAGAGAAAAATAAACCTCGAATCGGTCAGCCGCGCCGAGGAGCATATCCTACTGCACAAAGCTGAAGACGCTGAAGTCGATGCTTTGCGTGCCGCTGTCAACGAGTTGCGTGATGACCATGCTACCCTGATCGCAGCTCTTGGGCTGATGTCTGGAGATTATCTGGTTACATCCGCCGAGCTGGCCCTTGGCAGCACGACTCAGAACATTGCCACTTTGCAGTTCTCGTTCATTGCCAACGGAAAGCTCTACACCAAGGCAGCCGTTGCCGCCGGCACAGCGCCGGGCAACGACATCATCCCGCAGAACAAGTTTGGCGCTGTTGCCCTTGACATTGGCATCAATCTGACCATCGACGCTGTGGAAGCAGCCGACAATGCCACCGGGTATGATTCTGCTGGTTTGGCTGCCGCTGGTCTTCCCGCTGTCGGCACGGATCATGTGCGGATTGGGTATGTAACGGTCACAAAATCAGACGGAGCTTTCACTTTCGGCGCAACCGCTCTGAACGCGGCCAACAGCACGGTGGTCTATAACAACATGGCCGGCCTGTTCTACACAATGGGCGGGTCACTCCCGTCTACCCTGACGGCTGCGGCTGTAACTGAGCAGATTGAATCCCCGAAGTAGCAGGAAGCCATGGCTTACACTTTTCTTCGTATGCAAAATGATTTCCGGAAGATCACCGGCAAGCGGACGATTGCTCAAATGAGTGCAGTGGACGTTAAAGCGGCGTTGAACGATTTTTATCGCGTCCGCTTGCCGGAGATCATAAGCCCTCCTGAGTTTAAAGGCTGGTATTCCATCAACACGGTGGACAGCACGGAAACTTATGCGTTGCCGGCGACGATCATCGCCGTGTCGGGTCCGCTCTATTTAGACGATGAGCAGATCGATTTTTACACCGACAAAGAAGTGTTCTTTGACGAATACCCCATGGACGACACAGATGAGGGCCAGCCCACGGGGGTGCTTCTTTTTGATCGAACGCTCTATGTGCGCAAGATCCCCGATGGCGTTTACACGCTCAAGATGCGTAAGGTGTCGAGCACGCCGGATGAATTGGTGAATGACGCCGATCTGCCCGACAACGAGTTGTGGGGCAGGGCTATTGTCTATGGCGCCGCCATCGAGCTGAAAAGTGATGAAGGCGACACAGATGGCATGCAGTCGCTGGCGCCGCTCTACAAAGTCTACGTCGGGCTGATCCACAACAACACCGTGGCGCAGATACCTATCGGCACACGGAACAAACCGTCGTTTTAAGGAGAGAAGATGAGTTGGGATAAAGATGTGCCTGCTCCCGGGATACAGGCGCGCTACTTGGACGACGCTGTTCGGACCAACAATGCGGCGATCGATGCAGTCATTGGAACGCATTTGGCCGCGCGCGCGGCGATCACTGCAACCGCTGCCGAGATCAATACGACGTGCGATGGTTCTACCGCTAAAAACTCCCACACGCATACTTTGGCTACAGGTGCTTCAGACGTTACTGCTTCCGCTGCTGAGTTGAATCAGTGTGATGGTAAAACGCTGGTAAATACTGTCGATAATCAAAGTATCGGTGGCACAAAGACATTTACGACCGGTTTTACAGTGGCAGATGGGTTTGTCGATATGGGATTATCTGTGGTAGTGCAGCGCGGTGGAATTGCGCAACCAAGGCAAAAAGTAATCAATATCGGCGTTTGGAATATGGATTCCACTTCAGCGGTTTCAGTCGCTCATGGTGTAACTTTAACGAAAATAGTCAGTGTGAGTGGTATACTTTTCAATGATGCTTTGTCAACCGGCGATCCTATACCATACACAGGAGATACCGATGCTGGAGATCACGATTTATACATATCATCGGTAACTACTACCAACGTTATTTTAAACAGGGTAACAGGCGGAGATTTTGATTCAACGAATTATAATGATGCGGTGATGAATAGGGGCTATATTCTTGTAACTTATATAGATTAAAAACCAAACCTAAGCCCTATGGAGTAATTGTGCAAAACCGTTCCGCCTTCAGACCCGATCCAAACGTATTGCCAAGCCCTTCTGTATTTCGGTTCGAGCATGGCGCTGATGGCGGTTTGAAGCAGAAGAGTAGAGCCCATATAAAGATGGACCTCGGGTTCATCAGGGTGGTGCCCCATGGCATAGGACGCCAGGCCAGCCTCGTAGTACCGGCCGTTGCTGTGGGTTATTTCGACGGTCTGCGCCCAATCTGCGACGTGCAGGGCCGAATAAGCAACTTGGCGGGTGGTGTCGGCTTTCGTCCAGCCTTCAAACGGGGCGGACGCACAGCCAACCAAGAGCAAAAGACACAAAGCAACGATAGTTTTCATGGCGGTTCTCCTTTTTCGCCAACAATGTGCATAAACTTGGCAATTTGTCAATAGGAATTTTATGGCCGGGTACACCCCCTTTCTCGTTGGAAACTTCCGCTATGGTGTCGAGCTGGGCGTAGAGCCTTGGCTTGCACCGAGCGAAGCCTACACCACGATGAAAAATTGTTACCTGCGGCGCGGGGTGATCACCAAGCGGCGAGGTCGTGCAGAATTTGCACGTATGCCACACGGCGTTGCCGCTGAAGCGGTGGGCGCGCTGGGCACGGATAACTACACAGGCACGCTCGCGCATCTACCTGTGCAGATTGGCTCTGTTGAGTTCACAGACGCTACGCTTGTCATCACCGATGATGGCGATGGCACGCTCTCTGGCGACGGCACCGGCACGATCAATTACACAACTGGCGTGTTCGACATCACGTTTTCAGGCAACACAACAGCTGCGGTCACTGTTGCCTACTCCCACTACCCAGGCTATCCGATCGTGGGTATCGAGGGCCATCAAGACAACACCGCTGGCACGTCGGCTTTGGTTGTGTTCGACACTAAGCGCGCAGCTTATTATGACGAAACCGACAGTGAGCTAAAAGCGATCGGGACCACGAACATTTGGACTGGCGCAGCGGAAGATTTGTTTTGGGGCGCCAATTACCAAGGTCGGCTCTTTGTCACCAACAACAATGATCCTCTCCAAAGTTACAACGGCACAGCGTTTTCCGCTGTCACCACGGATCTCGGTGACGGCACGGACATCGATAGCTGTCTGCTGATCCTGCTATACAAAGAGCGTCTGGTGGCGCTGCGAACCACTGAAGATGGCACGTTCTTTCCCCAGCGGGCGAGGTGGTGCGTCGCCGGCGATCCGGATGATTGGACCAACGATGGGTACGTGGACTGTCCCACCAACGAGTGGATCATCGCAGCCGATTTTGTCAAAGACGATTTGGTTGTGTTTTTCCAGCAATCCACCTGGCGTCTGCGTTATACCGGCGACTCGGAGCTTCCGTTTCGTTGGGAACGAATCAGCGGTGTGGATGGAGCGTACAGCCCCTACTCCGGTTTTAATTATGGCGACAAAATGGGCGCAGTCGGAGAAACCAGCATCAACGAGACAGATGGTTTGCAGGTCTATGCCATCGATGAAAAAGTGCCGGATCTTGCAGCATCGATTGATCACACCAACTTTGGGCTTACCTACGCTATCGTGTCCACCGAGTTGCGTCAGGCGCTCCTCTCGTACCCAAAAATCGGCTCCACTGTAAATGATTGGTCCGCGGTTTACAACTATGATGATAAAGCGTGGAGCGAGTACAGCTTTGGCTATAACGTGTATGGGTACTACAAGGTGGGCCAAACAGGACTTATTCTGGACGACATCACCGAAGTACTGGACGACATCACCACCTCTTTTGACGATGTGTCAATTCAGGCCAGCTACCCGACAACGATCGGCGGCGATTCGTCGGGCTACGTGTGGACAGTAAACACCGGCGAAGATGATGACGGCGATCCGATTGAGATGGACATTTTTACCGGCCGCTGGAATCCTTACGCCAAAAATGGTCGGCTGGCACGTCTCGGCTGGGTGGATCTTTTGGTGGACCGCAATCCGGACATAAATCTTCAACTTGCTTTTTACATCAATCACGAAGCTGCGCCATATGTCACGCAAACCGAAGCTTGTGGGGATGACGCCCCCGAGGTTGCAGACAGCAAAGTGTGGCTGCGGTTTTATGCCGGCGCCGAGGGAGAGTTTCACCGGGTGCGCTTTTATAACAACGAGGCGGATCAGCCGGTAAAGATTCACGCGGTTGTTCCGTACTTTAAGCCGACAGGGGCTATTTAATGCCAACACTGCCTACTTCTGCAAATGTTCCTTGGAAACCTGAAGCTGTCGCCGAAGCGCTGCGTGATGTTCGCAACGCCAGACCCGAAGTTCTACAAGAGTATTTCCGGCTCCTGGTGCTTTATCTTGATCGGTCCTACGCCGATATCGCGGACACCATCAATCGGCTCAACGCCGAGGTGCAAACGCTCAAGACGCGCTATGACGTTCACAACTCACACCCACCCCCAGCGTGAGGCATATGAAAAAAGGTACAGGACTTCGCTACACTCCCGTAAATGACGCCGCCCTGCTTCCCAGGTATCTGATAGAGCAGATAAAACCCGCGGTGCCCGACATTGATCGGCTGTATAATGTGCTCAAAGCAGCCAGCAGCTCCGAGAGTTTTTGGTCGATCAACTTCATCGGGGTGTTCGCCGACCATGAGCATATCATCAAAGGGTTTATGTGGTTTACGCTCAACCCGATCACCCGGGTGCTGCATTGCCACATGCTCTCGGTGGATAAAGAGTACCAGAACAGGGGTATTTTGTCTGAAGCAAAAAACATCGGGAAAAAACTCATGCGTGAAGTTGGCGCGGCCAAGCTGACGCTCGCAACACGTAGCCCGAAAGCTTTTGAGCGAGTCGGTCTGAAGCGTTCTGAAATGACCGTTATGGAATTGGAGGAGTAGACATGGGTGGTGTAGGCGATTTTTTGTTGGGCGATTCCGAAGACGCGAAGCAAACCGGCAATGCTCAAACCCTTACCAAAGGCCAGCGAGAGCTGCTTGATCAGCTCAGCGGCATGCTCGGTGAGCAGCTTGGCGAAGGGGTGCAGGGTTACCAGGGGACGACCACTACCGGGCCGACGGGTATCCAGCAGGATGTTTTTGCCAAGATGCAAAGTCTGCTTGGCAACAACCCGACGCAGAACCAGACATCACTTAAGGCTATTCAAAAGTTGATGGCCGGCACGGACCCCAACAGCATCCAGCAACAAGAGGTGGCCGGCTACGATGTGGGTGAGTTTGATCCGGCCGCGGTGCAGGAGTGGTATCAGAACGCGCTGGTCAATCCCGCCATGCAGAATTGGGAGAAAAACGTCGCCCCGGCGGTGCAGGAAAAATTCATCGCCAACAACGCCGGGTCGTCCGGCGCGGCCAATCGTGCTATTGCTGGCTCCGCCGAAGACATGATGACAGGGCTCAACTCCCAGCTCGCCAATGCGCTCTACGGGGAAAAGCAGGGCTTTGACGCCAACAAGTTCTCCGCTGGCATGGCACAAACCGGCGCGCAGAACACGGCCAATGCCAATTACACCAACAATGTGTTCAACGCCGGCCAGGCGGATTTGAGTCGCACAGCGCAGGTGCCGGGCTTGGCCAACTCCACGCAGCAGCAGCCCTTCGATCAACTCATGGCCATGCTCACACAGGGCCAGAACGTGGGCGGCACGCAGTACGGGATCAACCAGGCGCAGGCGACAGGAGATTACAACCAGTGGTTGTCTCAGCAGGCGTACAATAACCCCTGGCTCAATTTGCTTCCGAGCACGCTTGGCACCTCTGCTTTCAGCCCCATTGTCCAAGGCCCGACGCAGCAGAGTGGCTTGCTTCAGACCATCATGGGCTCCGCCAGCGGAACGGATTTCAGCAGCTTGTGGAAGAAGTAGGGAGCACCGATGACTGACTATGAAATCCAGCAAATGATCGAAGAACTGACCCGGGGTGACCAAGGCACCTACGCCTTTGAGCAGGAACAACCGACTTACGATCAGCGGGAGAAAAAGGACAACCAGCCCAGCTACGATCAGGTCCAGGACATCATGGACCAGATGCAGGGGCAGAGTGCGCAGCCGTCTGGCACCACAACGTCATCCGGTGGCGGGCCGGCAGTGGGTGTCGGCGCCACTGGAGAGTTCTCCGGCGGCATGGGCGCGATGGGCGGGGAGACTTCAGGCATTAGCGGCGGCTTGGGTGGGGGGCAGTTCTCTGGCGGGCTCAGCGGCGGAGGCGCAGGAGGCGGCGCAGGCGCCGGGGGCGCGGGGGGATCGGGCGGCGGTATGGCCGCAGCAGCCCCGGTTGCCTACATCGCCGCAGCCATTGGCGCACAGCTCGCCGCATCCAACAACACGGACACCGTCGTGGACGGCCAGAAGACCGGCAACGTGTTCACCGGCATTGGCGACGGTGGCTGGAACCCATCGTTTGCCACAGAGCCTTGGCTCGCTTGGGGCCATGATAAGCTTGGTTGGGATCCTACCGTCGGTGAAGAGTTCGACGCCGCTGTGAACAACTCCGACTGGGACACGGCGCTAAAGCGCCTGCCCGCCGCAGCCGACTACTGGGCCGATCCGATACGTTCGTGGGTCGGAAATGACACGTGGAGTAATATCGGGGAGAAAGTCTTTGGCGATGAAGGTGTTGGAGATGTGATCGGGTTTATTTCGGACCCCATTCAAGGAATACTCAGTAAAATAGAGGATTGGTTCTAATGCCAGTAATTCAATTTGGTGGAATGACCAAAGATCCTTTCGGCGGGCCTGCGGGCAGCACACAGCAAGCATTGGCTGGGCTGCTCAGCTCTTACATGAAAACCCAAGAAGAACAGAAGAAGCGCGAGCAGGAGCAGTTGCTCGCAGAGCTGCTTGGCACCAACCCGAATGATAACCAGATCCCTGGGGCCGAAGGCATTTCGATGAATCTGCCGCAAGATCCGCAGGCAGTTGCGTCTGATCCGGCTACGGCGCAGGCGCGCATGCAGTCGGTGATGTCCAATCCTAATTTGACGCTTCAGCAAAAACTCGTCACTGGCCAGATGCTCAAGATGCAGCAGGATTTGGCGCCTGACCCGTTGGTGGAAAAGGATGTGCCAGAGATCGTGCGGTTGCAGCGCTACATGGACCGGCTGCCGGAAGATTCTCCACAGCGGGCGCAACTGCAAGCACGCATTGAGATGCTCACCAGTCGGAAAGAACAAGCCGATCCTGAGATCATCCGGTTACAGGACAAGCTCAAGGACTACCCCGAAGGATCGCCGCGCCACCAGGAAATCCTTAACCGCATTCGTGTGTTGTCCACCGAGGGCTCCAGCGGGGGCGGTGACACACCCGAGGACCGTCGGCAGAAGCTGCTCGACGCCGGCAAGATTGAGATCGGTGACTCTTGGTACTCCGAGCCCCAGGTGGATAAAGCGTGGAAGAACAGTGTTCGGTACATCGAGCCTTATTCACCTCGGTGGGTGGGGCTGTCAGATGAGGAGAAGAAAGCCAACGAGCAGCGCCTGGCGGAAAAGCCCTATGATCAGTTCATTGAAGACGCCCGGCGTAAAGGCTACCTCCCCGGCCGCGGGCCGCTGAGTGAAGCCGCCACTGTGCCCATGCCTGACGAGACGGCAAAGAAAGGCCCGGCGCCATCGGTGCGCACCGCCAAAGACGCTCCCAAAGAGATGGACGGCTTGCCCTCTAAAGAAGAGGTCAAGGCGCTGATGATGGAGACAGGTTGGAAAGAAGGCGAGCCTGTGACGCCGGCGGTGAAGGCCCGCGCCCGAGCGCTGTACGAGCAAAAGAAAGCGAAGGGTAAATGACCCAGCTCGACGACTTGTTTGACGAAATAGAGCGGGAGAGTTCTGGCCGTAAAGCCCCCGTGGATGCGTTCGATGCGACGATGGATGAAATCGCGGACGAGCACATGTTCTCGATCCGTCAAGGCACGCCTGAGTTTTCCCTCGACCGCTTGGCATCCCAGGCTGGCCGCTCCGTGGCGCAGGGTGCGGGCTCTGCTGCCCAAGCCTTTGGCGCCCAGATAGGCGGCATGGCTGATTCTGCTCAGCGCAACGCCGCAGCACCCACAGGCGCCCCCGGCCAGCCGGAAACCATGGCGCGCTATTTTGCCCGGCTGTCCGAATCGGATAAAGCAGAATGGGGAGAGATCGCCGCCGAGCTGCCCGAAGACCAGCAGCGGCCGGCGATGTATAAATTCATCCAGGATAAGCTGCGCTCTGATCAGAAAGCTGCCGACACGTTCGCCAAGGACATGCCGGAGTTTCTCCCGGGCGATCCAGAGGGCGTCGGGGGCCTGGTTGAAAAAGCAGTAAAGGCGGTGGGGCCAACAGCCATCCCCATGGCCATGAACTTTATCCCCGGTATGCAGCCGGCCGCCACAGGTGCGATCTTTCAGACGATGTATGGCCAGTCGTATGACAAGTATGAAAAGCAGGGCAAAGACCCGCAGGTGGCCCGGGACGCGGCGCTGCTTAATGCGCTGCCCGCCACCGCCATCGAGCAGGGCAGCAACATGCTCCAGGTTGGGGCGATGAAAGATCTGGTCGGCCCGTTTGCCAAGAGCGTGAGCGGCAAGGTGCTCAAGTGGGCCATGGCTGTGCCTCAGTTGGTGCTGCCAGAAGTTGGCGAAGAGGTGTCGCAATCATATTGGGAAGCAGCCGCCGATGTCTACGCCGACAACCCCGGCGGCTCAGTCGAGGACTGGACGGCTGAATACAAGAAGCGCTTGCCTGAGACAAAAGCCAGCGCCAAAGAAGCGGCGAAGGTCGCCGGCGTAGCGGGGCTCATGCTCGGCGGCGCGGCGGCGGGCGTTAAAGGCGCCGTCACCGGCTACAACAAACTGGCCGCCAAGGAAGACGCCCGGGTGGACGCCACCGCCGACGTTGTTGGCGATCTTGAAAGTATGATGGATAAAATCGCTGAAGAGGCGAAGATCCCCAGCGACAAGCCGGAGTTTCTCGGTGGTGAAGAGTCGGCAATGCCTGAGCAGACCCCGCCGGCCGGCCCTGACACGCCGGAGTTTCTTGGCGGGCGGGATGTTCCTGTTCAAGAAACGTCGCCCGTTCAGGAAAAACGAACAGAGCGCTCCGTAGAAAATGACATGGAGTCGGCGGCCGATGAGTCACGTACTGGTGCAAAGGCGCAGATCAAAGGCACTGCGACCTCCACCTACGCCCCCCGGCCGCAATCACCTTATGGCATTCAGCTTCCTGAAGCTGTCGAGATGGTAAAGCAGCTTAATGAGGGCAAAGTACCAAAGGTGGTAAAAGATGCACGCGCTCGCGGCCGCTTTGAATACGACGCCGAGTCCTCCGACATCGTGTTGCGCCCCGATCTGGCCATCGGCGATCGCATCAACTCAGCAGCGGTGCGACCCAAAAAATCAAAGGCGCAGGACAAAGCCACAGCCCGCGCCGAAGAAGCGGCAGACATCGATCAGAAGTTTGTGGATTTTCAGGACCGGACAAAGCAAAGTGTAAAGATCGATCCGGCGAGCCTGGTGTTCACAAAAGAATACAATCGCAAAACCGGCGAGACGGATTTTTTTGCTTATCGCAAAGATCCAACCGTCGCTACCAAAACACTGATGCACGAACTTGGCCACTGGGACCAATGGTTTCCCGGCATGGCCAAGATCAAAGGCAAACTGCCGAACTTCATCTCCAAGATCACCGGCGGTGTGGCAAACGCCATGCCAAACAGTACGGCGGCCGAGCGGGTGAAGATCAAGGAAGAACTCAAAGCGCTGACCAAAGAGTGGAAACCTTTCGACGACAAGCAGAACGAGGATTACACTGCCTACCGCTACGGCGACAAAGAACTCTACGCCGATGCGGTGTCGGTGATGATGAACGATCCCGAGCTGCTCCGCCAAACCGCCCCGACGTTTGCCCGGGCCATGGACAACTACGCCACCGAGCGGCCAGAGTTTTCCGAAGCAATCAACGATGTGCTCAACCTTTACGCCGGCGGGCCAGATGCGGTCGGTGATCGGCGCCTGGCCAATCAGGTTGAAGGTTTCGAGCGCGGTGACACCGCTTTGCGCGAAGCGCAGAAAGCCGGGCTCCGCCCGCCCAAAGAAATCGCTGACACCTTGTTCACGGCGCTGATCGACAAAAATCGGCAGATGTTAAAGCACGTCGCCAAGATGGAAAAGTCCAGCGATCCAGATGTGGTCAAACGTGCGCGCAAGGCCAGGACGGATCTGGAGGAAGTTCAGTACATCGCATCCGAAGTGAGCAACTACATCAACGCTTCGCTCAAAGAAGTCGTCGAGCCGCTGCTCAAGCTGGGTGTGGACGTGAAACAGTTTGGCTCTTATCTGCTCAACCGCCACATCATCGAAAACCGTAAAGACATTTTCAGCCCGGGCGGCCTGGACGCCAAAACGGCGCAGGGGGTGCTCGACGCGCTCAAACGTCAGATCGGCGACGCCAAGTACAACAAGCTTGAGGATCTGTCCAAAGCCTACCGTAAGATCAGGGAAGAACTGGTGCTCCCCCGCATCGCCAAATCTGGCATGACAACCCCTGCGGTGATGGACATCCTCAATTCCCGCGGCGAATATGCCAAAGTAAGTTATGTCAAGCACATCACGGTGGAGCATGGCGCCGGCGTAGCCGGCAGAATTTTCCACCAGATCGGCGGGCTGGACGAAGCCATGAATCCGCTCACCGCCACCATCATGCAGGACATGAGCCTGCTGCGCGCCGCCCACATCAACAAAGCCAAGACCAGCATGGTGGATGCGCTGATGGACGCGGGCGTGATTGAGCCGGCCAAAGAAACCACTTACAACCCAATCACCAAGCGCCGTGAAGCCAAGGACCCTAAAGATGAAACCAAGGGCCTGCTCACGGTGATGCGCGATGGCAAGCCTTTTGACTACATCGTCAACAAAGAAATATCTGATTCGTTTAAATGGAACCCGGTCGAAGCAACCAAAGCTGCCGAAGTCATCGGCCTGCTTCATCGCCCGCTGCGCGATTTGCTTGTCAGCAAAAACCCGATCTGGATGATTCGAAACGTCATGCGTGACGTGCGCGCCACTATCAAAAACTTGCCCGAAGCGCGCATCAAAAACCTGCCCAAGCTGGCCCGGGCGTACAAGAAAGCCTACGGTGAAGCATGGCGCGACGTGTGGCACAGCGACCGCAGCCAGGACATCAAAGACATGATGGCGGGAAAAATGCTCACCGCCGAGCGAGTCTTTGGCACCAAAGAGCAAAACAGCGACAACGAGATCATGCGCCTTAAAGAAGAATGGGGTGTGGTGTTTGATCCTGGCGTAAACGAACAGGCTACGGGGCCGGCCAAGATCTGGCAGAAGCTGAAGCGTGGCATCCACAAAATGGAACAGTCGGAAAACCGCGTCATCCGCAAGATCAAATATGGCAACTTGGATAAATGGGGCCGCGTTTCTGAAATCGGCGGTAAGATTGCTGGTTACAAGTTCCTCAAAGAGATGGGCACACGCGCCGACTCCGAGATCGGGCATGTTGTTCGCACGCGCGTTGGCACACCCGATTTCAAGCGCCAGGGCAGCCGCAACATCCATGCCCTGACCAACAACATCTTCCTCTTTTCCAACGTGAACAAAGAGGGTCTGCGCTCCGCGTGGGAGTCCTTCCAGGAGGACAAGTCTGCATACATTTGGAAGACGGTGATGTATAATGTGCTTCCGAAGCTGGCGCTTTACGCCGCGGCCGAGCATGAATATGGCCAAAAGCTCATGCCCTACGTAAAAAAAGCGATGGATGGCCTGACTCGATACCAGAAAACAGCTTACTCAGTCATCCCCTTGCCCTGGACTTATAAAGGAAGTTCCTCTTTGGGTAACTCCATGGCGCTCCTGATCCCCGAAGACTACGAAGGACAGTTCTGGGGCTCGGTGTTTTATAAGCTGGTCGAAGGCGTCACTGATGATCTCCCTGGCATCGGCGCCGCGGGCGTGGCTAAAGACGTATGGGGTAAAATCCCCTACAGCACTGGCCCGTATCTTGCCGCCGGGTGGGATTTGATTCAGTACTACCTGATGGGGAACAACCCAGTCAATGATCATACCGGGGGCAACGTCCTTCCCAAAGATGTGTATGAAGTGGGCGGCTGGGACGCGGCGAAGGAGATGATCAAGCACACCTCCAACCAACTTGGCCTGTCAGTCATCCACCGCTTTCAAACCGGCGACCTCGACAAAGAGCCTGACCCAATCAAAGATAAGCTGCGCACCTTTGGCCCTAACCTCACCACCGCCGTCTTCACCCTCACCGATGCCGGCCACGCCGAGCGATACCGCGAAGCGGGCGAAGCGATGGACAAAGAAGACAAGGCGCTCAAGCTCAAAGCCAAAAAAGAGATCACCAGTTTCATCAACAAGAACGGCTACGCTACAAAGACGGAAGACCGTTTTCCGCTCTATGATAACCTCCGGCAAAAAGGACTGCTTCCAGAGGACTACACGTTCAAGAAGTTCGAAACGTGGTTCAGGGCAATTCAAACCGGTGGCAGAGAAGATGAGCGCATCCGCGCCCTGTCCTACGCGAGCAGCAATAAAAAGCGTGGCATGTACCTCGACATGTTCTCAATGGAAATGCCGCCCGATGAGTTCCAAGATTTTCTCGATCAAATGATGCAAGAAGGATTTGTCTCAGGCGATGCGCTCGCCGAGATGCACAAACGACAAGATAAGGAGAGATAATCATGGCAGGCACAGTTGTTCAAACCCGCACCACCAACCCGGGCAAAGTAAAGATCGAGCGGATTGTGACGCTGACCTGCGTGTCGGACAGTGCCAACGGCACAATCCCCGACACCGCGCTGGCTGGACTCTCCGGACTTGAGCTGCGAGAAATCATCACCACCCCCGGAGCCGCTCCTCCGACCACAGCGTATCGCATCTACATCACCAGTGCCAATGCCGGGCGCATGTTTTTGGGCAGTGACCGCAGTGCGGCCGGTGCAGAGGAAAGACAAAGCGGCCATGAAGACCTTGGATACTATCCTGCTGTGGACAACACGCTGACGGTGAGGATAGCAGCCACTGCGAACACCAATGCAGCCAACGTAGGCAACTCGAAGAACTTGGTTGTGAAACTGCGCTTTGCCAAGAGGAGCTAAGAATGAAACGGACTTTTCTCTTGCTGTTGTTGATTGTTCTTGGGGTGACTACGGCTGCGTCAGCAGCAAATCCCCCGCCCCCGCCCAGGATCACTGCGGCGCAGATTGCTTCACCGTCAGGTGACACCAAGCTTGTCTCTATGTACCCGGATGCGGTGTATGACATCGCTGTAGCGGTGGCCGGCGCGGGCTCAGTTGAGGTCCAAGACGAGGCCGCGACCGCCGCGAACTATGTTGACGACAAAACACACGCCGTCTCACAGGACGCCTTCATTGACTACATGATGGCGACCATTGATCCTGATGGAGACGGGAGCATCGCGGACTCTGCGCTGTCGCTCTACGGTCTGACCATCACAGGCTCAGACGGGTTACATGTCGGTGTCGCCGGAACGACCAAAGGCACTGTCCGCTGGTACGACAACACGGCAGAAAACGTGTTCCATTTTGACCTCTACGCTTCAAACTTTACGGAGAACTGGGGCATCGCACTCCAGACCGCCTACCCTACCGTGAACAACGCCCTGTTCAACGTGGATACAAATGGTACGGCAGGCTGGACCGATCCCGCCACCTTCGAGCCCGCTCTGGCTGCTGCAAGTCAAGACGAGATGGAAGCTGGCACAGAGGCTGGTCTTCGCTCCATGTCTCCTCTTCGTGTGGCCCAGGCTATCGCTGCTCTGGCTGCTTCGTCTTCTGGTGACGTTCTTTCCGTAGGAGATTGCACCGATGGCGCTTGTCTGGACGGATCAAGCGACGGCGGCACCTATGTTCGGCTCTACGACGGCAACAGCAATTACACCCAACTCTCCCCCGGCAACTCGGTGGCCAACCTGACATGGACGCTCCCCACAGCTTACCCTGGCGCTGCGAATGCCCTGGTGGTATCTTCGGACGCTGGTGTTCTTTCTACCCTGCCCGCGACGACCTACCAGGCCGCAGACGATGAACTTGGCGACATCGCAGCTACCACTCCCACCCAAGGTAACGTCCTCTATGGTAATGGCTCGGCATGGGTGACTCTTGGCCCTGGAGTCAACGGTCAGTTCCTCCAGACCCAAGGCGCTGGTGCCAACCCTCAGTGGGGTGATCCCGCAGGTTCTGGCGACATCACAGCCGTAGGCGATGCTTCGAGTGGCGCTGCTTTTACCAATGGCGCATCGGATGGTAATACAGCCAACACGCTTTACTTTGAAGGTGCCACGGTAAACGACTTTGAAATTGCTCTGTCCGGCGCGAACCCCGGCGCTGATGTAACTGTAACCATTCCTGCCGAAACCGGCACAATCGTTCTTGGCCCTGCTGGTTACGGCACTGACAACCGCTTAACCAAAACCAGCGGAACCGGCAACCTTACTGAGATAACTGGCATAAGTGTTGACGATTCCAATGCTGTGAGCGGCGCAGCTTCGGTTGCGGCAAGTTCGCACATAGCCCTCGGTGCTGACCCGGCTGACGCAGGATCAATTCGCCTCCCCAACGCAGGGTACATCTATTCAGAAGCGGACGCTGCCGGCACGGATATTTCGGTTATTGGTGTCACCTCTGCCGAAGTCGTAGCCATTGGAGCTTCCGGGGCTTCTGGTGTGACGATCACCCCGGCCACCACGTTTTCAGGTGGTATTGCCAACGCTGGAACGATCTCGGCTGGCACTTGGCAGGGAACGGCCGTCGCGGACACCTATGTCGCCGACAACATCACCCTGACAAATATCACGCAGGTCACAAACCGCAGCATAGATAACATCACCGATGGCACGACGCATCAACGCGTTTCTGCTGATGATGTTAATGCTTCCAGCCATGTGGATCGCTTCTACGATTCAGATGGTACCGGTTACATCACAGTGACCGGACTTTCAACAGCTCGGGCAATTACGCTTGTCGATGCCGCACAAACCCTGGCCAACCTTGGAAGCGACCAGACTTTTACCGGCTCGCTCACCATTGGCAACGCCGACACCGACACACTCGCCCTCCAATCCGTTCTTCGTGGCGCAAACTCTCACGCAGTATGGATTGACGACGACACGACCGTTGCGCCGACCTATGCCACAGCAACCAACGAACTCTTCGTGGAGGGCGATATTGAATCGTCTGGAACTGTCTACGCCACATCTTTTCAGGTCGTGGGTGCCGGCGAGTCTTACATCAGCCTCGCCAACAACGCAGGCGGGCGATCTCCTGGCGCTTCAGAATACGCCCTATGGTTTGAAACCGACTCGTCCGACCAGCTGAAGTACTCTGTCAATGGCTCAGAAAAAGCGGTCGTCAATGTGCAGGATGCTCAGACCATCAGCGGAGCCAAGACCCTTTCTGCCGCCCTTACGGTCAACCGTGGGGCGACAGGTGCTGGTCAACTTATTATCGCAGAAGACAGCGACGACGGGTCCAGTACAGTGACCTTTACTGTACCAGCACTGGCAGCGAGCTACACGCTCACCATGCCCACAACAGATGGTAATTCCGGCCAGTTCGTGCAGACGGATGGAAACGGCGTTCTTTCTTTTGCTACACCTACTGCTGCCGCTGCTGGCTCTGATACCCAAGTACAGTTTAATGATGGCGGCTCCGCTATTGGAGCCGACGCTGGGTTTGTGTTCAACAAAACCACCGACGCTTTGACCTTGGGCGAAGCCGGTCAGGATGGTTCCCTGGTCCTTTACAATGAGCTTGGGGCAACGGACTACTCGGCAACCATCGTTCCAAACGCTTCGCAGGCTGGGGCAGCAACAATAACTCTTCCGGCTGCTACCGGGACCCTTGCGGTACTCGGGGCAAATACCTACACCGGCAACCAGACGGCACCGGCTTTCGTGGGCAACTCGGCTGCCAATGCTGACGGCGAAGCAGGTTACATCTCCAACGCTTTTTCCTGGTTCGCAAACAGCGAAGACTTGACGGCTACTGCTGGGACCAACCTTTGGACGTTTGCCAGCGGCACCAGCGCAACGATTGCTTTTACACCCGCTGTCGCATTTACTGGTGGGATAGGATCAATCGGTGCGGCTTCCAACCTTAGCGGCGGGACTGTAACCATTGGAGTTTTGGCTGGCGCAATTGACGCTGGCGGCGCGACTTCTTTTGAAGCGCCAAACGGCGCGAATCCTACCACGGATGCCGCTGGAGAGATTGCAGTTGACAGCTCTGCTGGAGCAGGGCAGGGCATCCGCGCTTACGGCGCAGCCGCCTTTACCTTACCAGCGTACCAGACAAAATGCACGACCATGGCGGCTGTCACTTCTTCCAGTGATTACATGGTAGAAAGCCTGCCATATGCCATCACAATCAGGGCCGTGAGGGTAAACCAGCGAGGCGCGACAAACATCATTGGTCATCTCGATGAATGCGACAGTGCCGGTGCCAACTGTGCTACCATTGACAGTACTGCTGACATCACAGCAACCTCAACACAAGCGACGGACGATGGTACCTTAAGCAATGCCAGCATTGACGCAAATGATGTAATTCAGTGGCATACTACATCTGTCAGTGGGACAAACACTGACGCGATGGTGTGTTTCGAATACACCGTGGACCAGGTGAACTAATGCTAAAAAAACTAATAGATACGGCATGCGCTATCTGCATAGCGGCAGTATTGTTGGGGCTCGCCTTTGTCAGCTTACAAGGTGTAGAAGCTGATGGAATGGTGATTGCCGTTTCTGGCGCAACACCTACTCCGACGCCATGCGCCGATTCGAGCTGTTCCGGCTTTCTTGTCTGCCAGAACTTCGAGGGCACCGGTTATGACAACTCAGAATCCTGGACAGAATCAGTAGGTAGTACTGGCGGCATAGTGGATGAGAACTACACCACAAACGTGGGAAGGGGGTCTCAGTCTCTGAGGATCGTACCTGGGTCGGATACGCCTTCATATACTTATACGACGTTTTCTGCACAGGGCAGCATCTACGGCCATTTTATAATGTATGTAGCAACTGGCCCAAGCAGCAATGGAAGTGACGTGTTATCAACGTCTGACGCTGACGTTACGCAGCTCGTAGCCATATTGATGGACACCGACCGGACCCTGAAATTGTCATGGATGGGAACGAGCAGCAGTTCTACGTCAGCATTGTCTCTGAACACATGGTATCACATCTGGTACTACATGGCCAAAGGCACCGGAGCCAACGCGCAGGCATGGTTACGGATTTCAGAAACCGTAACGATGCCGGGAAGTAATGCCATCACGGTGACGAATGGCGCATGGACAACCGACCGGGTAGCAGCCTATCCGAGTTCAGAGCACGGCAGTGGCTCCGACTTCAGGTATGACCAAATTTTAGTGAAGACATCGGCTATAGGTGACGTATGCGAATAGTAAAATATGCCCTGCTGCTGTTACTCTTGCTTCCGTCATTTTTATGGGCCGCGCCTGACCAGCCGGTGGTCAGCGGAACGATCACCGATGAAAGTACGGTCACTATAGGCTGCTCCGATGGATCGTGCGCTTTTGGCGATGGCCCGACTGTGCAAATCTTTGAGACGTTTGACGAGTCGGGCAAAACCAATGGGCAGGACTCAACCAACTCCGGCCCGCGTTACGGCTCATGGTACGGCGTGGTGGATGTTGGAGGATATGTCCGGTATTCTAATTTAGGGCATGTCACAGGAAATTACGCTGGCCTTGTTGAAAGAGATGACACCACGTCATACCCACAATACATCCTCGGCAATACGGTAACATTTCCAAATGCGACTGAGATTTATATCTCATATTGGGTTCAAATACCTGGTGGAAAATGTTTTCCTGGTACATCTTCACCAGGAAATTTCCCGGAGGCGTCATCTTGGAAGATGACGTGGTTGACGAACAATAGTTCGGTAGGCGATGATGATTTGTGTATTCCGACTTATACCCCCGGCTGGAAAGTGGACGGCAACGGTGGGGGGTTCAACACCTACCAAGATTTAAATTGGAGATGGGGCCAGTGGATGCGGTTTTCGGTCTACCTAAAGGCAGATAGTAGTAATCCGGCATCTGCGAATGGCATCTATACATGGCAGGATTTAAACCAGACAGACGGCATAAATACTACTACTATCACAAACCAGCGCATATTTTCTGACGCTAACTCGCCATATTGGACGCAAATAAGGTTTACTGGATGGCTGACCGCATCGTCATGTGCTGGAGCCATTATGGACGACATCTACGTGGCCACAGGAGCAAATGCTCGCGCCCATGTGGAGATAGGAAACAACGCCACATACGCAAATTGCACTAAACTGACTATGCTGACGCCAACGTCGTGGGGAGCTAACAGTATTACGGCTCAGATAAATCAGGGGCTATTTAGCTCCGGCGATACGGGATACCTGTTTGTGGTGGATTCAACGGGTGGAATATCACCGGCATCAGCGGCTATTACATTCGGCGGGGAAGCAACACCGACTCCAACACCTACACCGACTCCAACACCTACACCGACGCCAATTCCAGCACGCTCTTTTGGCGGCAACGGTACGCGTATTTATGGCACAGGCGGCTATCATTGAAGATTATTTTAGCCATATTGATATTTGTTCTTTCATCATCTGAGGCGTATGCCTTAAATGCTTTCCCGGGCGCGATAGGCTTCGGCGCTTCTGCTACTGGAGGCAGAGTTGACGGGACCCAACTTGTCTTCGTCACAAATACCAATGATAGCGGAACAGGTAGCCTTCGTGCAGCGGCGGCTGTGGTAGGACCTAAGATAATTGTGGTAAAAGCATCCGGCACGATCCAGCTTACCGATAATATCATAGCCGATGAAGATAATATGACCATTTTTGGATCGACTTCACCGGGCGGGCTATGTCTTGCAAATGCAGGCATCCGGTACAAATGCAAAAACACGATTACCAGAGGACTTATTATCCGCCCAGGAGATCGCACCGACACAGGATCGGCGGTCGATAATAGAGATTGCGTTCAAATAGAAGAATCCGCTGGAACAGGCACGTCAAACCACATCATAGACCACTGCTCGTTAACTTGGGCCAGCGATGAAACTATTTCAACATGGCATCCAGATGTTGCAAACGTCACTATCTCAAGCTGCCTTATTGGAGAAGCGCTCGCGGATTCTATCCATCCTGACGGCATCCACGCGATGGGCGTATATTTCCATTATCAGTCGTCTAAAATTTCATTCTACCGAAACCTTCTGGCCAACACTAAAAGCAGGAATCCTCTCCTTCGCGGAGACGAGATAGAGATCATATCGAACATCTTCTACAACCGCGAAACGCACGGAATACGGATTGGCGATCCTGACCATCCGACGCAAACCTTTCGCGTGAATATCATAGGAAACTACCTAAAGCGTGGCCTTAATTGGGATACTGTTTGGCCGCATGTCATGATCCTGCCAGCAGAAAATACGGGTACAACCGCTGTTTACGATACGCTGAATTACTCTTCCGGGTACGGAGCTTTAGACTTTTACACTGACGAAGAAAACGTGGTCGGAACACCAGCATTTACCGGGGCCGGTACGAGTTTCGCGGAAGGTTCAACGATCTATTCAAGCGTCCTTGCTTCTGTCGGCGCGCGTCCGTGGGACAGAGATGTGATTGATACGCGCATTGTTCAACAGGTTGTGGACGGTACGGGAACGCTATACGATACCGTGACCGAAGCTGGTGGGTATCCCACGCTTTCAGGCTCCTATCCAACCGACACTGACTCGGACGGAATACCAGACGCATGGGAATCGGCTCACGGTATGAATCCGTCCGCGAACGACGCCTTGAGCGATACAGACAGCGATGGATACCTGAACATCGAAGAATACGCGAACAGTTTTTATGAGACAGAATCAGCGCGCCGTATGGGTGTGAATACTATAATTCATGGGACTGGAAGCTACCAATAGGGAGCCACAAACATGAGCGGACTTGAAGTTGAAATCAGATCAGAAGACGACGCGGTAAAGTATGTCCAGGAAAACCCAGACAAAGCGCTCGGCCGGCTGATATGGAACCACATCCAATTCAAGGCCAAGTATGAAGCTGATTCTCGCCGCCGCTGGCTGCGCAACACATGCATGCAAACAGGTGGGGGTATGGTCGGCGGAGCGGCGGCGGTGTACGCCCTCTGGCTGGCTGCCAAGGACTACATTGTGATCGCCGTGGCGGAGTATCTTCGAAAGGCGGGGAGCTGATGAAAAAAGACGATGTAGTGTTTTTGGCCTTGGCGCTTTGGCGTGAAGCCCGGGGTGAATCGATCGAATGCCGGCGCGCCATCGCTTCAGTGGTCATGACACGGGCGTCAGCGCCTGGCTGGTGGGGGCGAGGGGTGATGGGCGTGCTGTTTCAAAAGTGGCAGTTCTCCAGCCTCACCGACCCCAAGGACGCGCAGCTTACCTTCTGGCCCAAGGAAGATGACAAGCAGTGGCTCGAGTGTATGCAAATCGCAGAGGACGCGGTGGCCGGACGGCCAGGCGGCTTGGCGGCGACGCACTACTACGACGTGTCCATCCCGCCGCCCAAGTGGGCGGATGAAACAAAGTTCGTAAAGCAGATCGGCCGTGTGCGGTTTTACAACCTGCGAAAATAACTGAAAGGATGATCTCATGGACAGAAAGGAACGGCGTAAACAACGCCACAGCGAAGAATCCAAACCGTCTAAATTCGAACTGTTTCTTGACGCCGTGGTAGCGGCGCTGAGTTTCATCTCAATATTCAAGAAAAATGAAGGCAAGGATCAATAAAAAACGGATAGCTAAGGGTGGAGGAAATAACCCCGTGCTCTGGTTTGGCAAAGACAAAAAAGTTCAGCTCGATCTGGTCCTCATCGACAAAAATATCGCTGCTTACAGCAAGAAACACTTTGATCTGTGCAAAGCCAACAAGACGCACAGCGCTGCCGCCTACGAGGCCCAGCAGCTCTATCATTTGTGGAGCGCCATGCGTGCTGCGGTGAAAGCAAAAAGTTGTTGACGAACAATCATTTAGGAACCTATATTACCTACAAGGAGTAGTCATGCCCACGCTGAATCTCTCGCCAGGCGACATATTACTCACCTCCGGTGTCGGTGGACCAGACGCCAAATGGCGCGACAAGCTGCTGTCCAAAACCATCATCCGTGCTCAAGCGCTACAATCCCCGCACTTCGAACCCACCTGCTCTCATGCTGAGCTGATCACCAACCATCTGGGTGAAACCTTTGCGGCTCGCTGGCGCACACGCAGACGCGCAAACGGACTCTGTGACTATCTTGGCTCACGCATCATTATCGGCCGCCCGGCGAAAAGCGTGGGCATGACCTCCCCTAAGTTTTGGCTGGCCTGGGATAAGGCGGCGATGGGCCGCTTCGACGGCTCTGTGTATCCGTTGCACCGCCTGGTCATCCAGGGGCTGGCGGCCGTCGCCCTGCCCCGCTGGATTACATCGATCGGCGCCGGGGCGAATGCCATCTGCTCTGAAATCGTCTCAGCGTTTTATCATGGCTACGGGCTGGAGGATTTTTCGACCGGCTGGCGCGGCTGGACCCCGGCGGACTTGGAGATGCTGGTGACACGCGGTGATTCGTTTGATGTGGCGTTTGAAGGCGAGCTGACGGCGGGGATTATGCGCGACAGTGGGCTGCCCATTTATGATGTGGAAGGAAATGTGACGAGATGAGCGGCTGGTTGGTACAAGGCACTCGCGATTACAGGCGCTTCGCCCGACGGATGAAAGCAAGCAGCCTCGCCCACGAAAAACGCGGTGACGACACCGGTTGCTTCGGCGTGCTGACAGGCCCGGTGCCGACACCAAAGTTGGCGGCGATGCTGGAGAAGTTCGGACGCGATCTTGAATCTATGCAGCAAGACTCACCCCCGGGTATCAGTGCTCTGATTGACAAACACTTCTGGGAATTAGGAGAAACCAAATGATTGAAATAACCGAAGTAACCATAACCCTCGGTGAGAAAAAGATCGTGCTCACCAAAGACCAATACGAAGCGCTGAAGCGCATGTTCAACGCGCCACAGGCGCCGGTCTACGTGTGGCCGACCTACCCTGCGCCTTCCTACCCAGACTACACCCCTTGGTGGAATCCACAAACAACATGGACAACGACTTCAGCGAACGCTGGTGAGGTGATTGAATGAAAGACTTCATGCTTTGGTGGTCGTCTGTTGGCACCGACTTCTGGTTTGAAGGCGTGTGGGCCAACAACAAGTTCTTGTTGCTGGCTATCGGTGGTATCGGCGGCGCCTTCATCAAAGGCCGCTGGCCGGCGTTCTTCGAGAATTTAAAAACTATCGTGCCCTTCGTCGGCAATCCGAAGAAATTCTAAACGGGGTCAGCATGGAACACATCATCTGGTTCGAAGAGTTGGACATGGGCTGGGTGATGGACGAGGACGTGCTCGCCGGTATCAACGATGAAGGTACAGAAGAACGTGATCTGTCGGACCTGTTGGAGAAGAAAGGCTGCCCCCGTGGAATATAAAGAAGCGTATGATAATTTAAAGCTGAAATTCACGAGTGGAAATGAAATTCCTGTTGAACGTGCCACTATAACACGCGAAGAATACGATGCATTATTTTGCGATGTAGCATATTTTGAGCGGGCTAAGATGTGCCCCTATTGCGGCGATGATCTGACATGAACGGCTGCGATCGTAGTATGATCAAAGACACCCGGTGCATTTGCGCCTACTATGATCGCGGCCATTGTATGGACACCGACCCCGCCTACAACTCGGACACCAACCAATTCATCTGCCCGATCACGTTCAGGCGCCCCGCGGAGGATGAAGATGAGAGAGACACAGGCTATTATCAGCCAGAAGTGTTTACACTGTAGAAAGATTGGGACGGTGTTTTGCGCTAAGTGCCCTGTTCACAGGACCATCCAATTACAAAAGGAGAAAAGAGCCAAATGGGAAAAAAAACACAAGCGATAATGATCCTATCCGCGGCCCTGCTTATCGGCTGCGCAGGAGTCATCGGCTGCGCCGGAGTGACGGACGCACTCTATGGCCCGGAGATGACTCCCACACAAGTGGAAGATGCGGTGTACCAGGACGCTTTTGCCATCGGGGCTATCTGGGCGTCTAAAGACCCGGATGCGGCTGAAGACTTGACGACCGCAGCCCAGGACATGAAAGACCAGATGGATAATGAACTGAATATTTCAGCCATGCTCACCGACGCTTGGGTACGTGCTTTGAAAAAAGGTGACACCGACAGCGCGCTTATGCTGTTTGCTATTCAAAGGCTCTACGGGCGTCTTGGCGTCACTGTGAATGGAGACGTGGTGGACACCAGCAAAGTGAATAAAGCCCTGCTCTACCACGCCGCGGAAGCGTTCATCGCCGGCGTACAGAGCCAGCAATAAGAGCTTCAAACCAGATGAGAAAGGAGCGGCGCATCGAAAGGTGTGGCCGCTTTTCTTATGCCCTGCAACGCGAAAAAACATAAAGCCCTCGGGCTATGCTCGCGGTGCTACCGGCCGCTGCACCCTGGTCGGACCAAATGCCTGTTCCACCTGTCCGTGATGGCGAAACACAGCAGAGCCTTCCGCCGCCGCCACATTGAAAAGGTGTCTGACTATGAGGCTCGTAAGAGGGCCGCACGCAAGGCGGGCGGTTTTTGCCCTGATTGCGGCCGGCCATGCGACGAGTATCGTTGCACCAACTGCTATGATCTGAAACAGCAAAGGGAATCCTAATGGAGTTCGTAGACATAGAAGTGCCGCAGAATTTCAACGTGTTCTTTTTCGGTGATCTGCACATCGGCTCGCTGCTGTTTCATGACAGCGGCTTTGACGCTGCGCTGGCGCTCGCCGGCGGTGAATACCACGGGGTCAAAACCAACCGCATCATAGGTATGGGCGATTACATCGAAGCGATCGATCACTCCGACAAACGCTTTGACACTCACACCATTGACCTTAAAAAGATCCGGCCGGAACTCCAGGCCGAGCACTTCCGCGACCTGATCAAGCCCCACCGGCGGCAAATCGATGTGCTGCTCTATGGCAACCACGAAGACACGCTCATGCGCTATTACGATTACGTCGGCGGGATCTGCCGCGACCTGTCCGTGGCCTATGGCACGTACACCAGCATCATTTCTTATCGCAACAAGCGCGGTGAGCTGCTGTTTAAGGTCTATGCCGCGCATGGGAGGGGGTCAATCAAGTCAGCAGCAGATGATCCGATTCGGGTTGAGGCAAACCTGAACCTGTCGCTCAAGCGAAAACTGAAGAACAAGGCTGGCGACTGCGCCGTGGCGGCGATGGGTCATTCACACCTTCTCCTGGTGTCCAAGCCCAAGAAGACGCTTTACATGACATCCGAAGATGGGGCAATCAAACAGAACTACATGGAGGGCGAACAGGCGGCGCGCTACATCCATCCCGACCATCGGTACTATTTGAATACAGGGACGTTTCGGCGCACATCGATGCGGGGGGTGTCGGATTACGCCGAGAAGGCGATGTATGATCCGGTGGTGTTAGGGTTTCCGGTGCTGCTGGTGCGGGAGGGGAAAATCGTGGATGTGGTGAAGGAGTATGTTTAGCCCACGATCAGGGGCGCCCCTGATCGTGGGTGGTCGGGGCGGGGTTTTTATCGGATGATGATCTTCCCGTCTTTGTCCACAGGAATGAAAGGAGTTTGGGCTGAGAGCACACGCTGGACACACCCGTCCGGCTCGAAAATGAGCACAGTTTTAGAACCCACCCGCAGGGCCACGCCTTCGTGGCACGTTGACAGTTGCATGTCTTCGATCGTCAGCTTCCGCTTTTTCTCCGTGCGCTCAACCAAGCCCTTGCTCACCAGCCAATCCAGCCAGACTGTTTCGCCTTTCTCGACGATGGCGGCGAGGTTTTGCTCAGTTTTAAACATGCCCCGCTTGCTGCCAAAATACCACAGCGAATAACGCCCGAACTCTTTTTCGCTTGGGCTATGCTTGGCGATGTTTTCGGGGGTCAAGTTCGCGTGATCTGCCACTTTGTACTCGTATTTGGTTTCCATTTTCTTCTCCTTTGGAGTGAATGCATCTTTTACAAGGTGGGAGAATCTGCGGTCCAGCATCTCCCTCATAATTGTCTTCGCCTCTTCGGCGCGCAGCTTGATACTCTCTGCGGACGGCGAATCGTATCGCTTCCAGGTGTAAACGGGGTCGGCGCATGTGCAGGTGGCCTTGCTCTTGGACATTTCCCTCGGTGTCAGCGCCACGTGCTCGCTCCAGTGGTCGAGAGCCTTTTTGATCTCCGAGGCGCTCCACTGGTCGCCGCGCTGGAAGGCTTTGTTTGCTTCATGCTCGTAATCAAGATACCGTTGAAACCGCTCCGGTCCGGACTCGCCTTCGCGCATCGGTTCAATTATGTTCCACGCTTCGTAAGTCATCTCTTCTCCTTTGCTTCAAAGCGCACACACAAATGCGCGGCATCCGGAAAGCAGCTCCCGCTCTCCAGACACCGCGCAGTAGCAATCACACCGACCGTTGTGGCCAGCCACACCTCCTTTTGAAAATGCCGACAAAGATAGCATTGTGCTCGAGCGGCGGTTCTTTTCGCCGCATCCATCTTGGCCTCTTCGGGGTAGGTGTAGGGCATGGCTTTTCTCCTTTTATTTTACCAGCGACGCGGCGTAGTCGAGCAGCCAAACTTTGGGGGCGATCCAGATCTTGAGCCAAGTCAAGGGGAAGATGAACGCAAATGGGATGACCAAAACCACCCCACATATAAGCGCCAACATCGTTATGAGGAAACCTTCATTATCATCTTTTTCTTTGATCACAGCCCAGTTTTTTATCACGAAGCGGCGCAGGCAGTAACCCCACCCCGCCAACAGCACCAGCCCGGTGCAAAAGCAGATAAAATCTTGGATACCGTGCCAGAGCAAAAGCTGGCGCACCACGTCGGGGATCTCAGCTTGAAGAAACCCGCTGGCTTTCTCAATGCCCGTGGTGGACTTGTTGATCATCTCGGCCAGAGCCGTTTGCAGTTGGTCGTTCATATTACCCTCTCTCCAGTTTAACCCCAAGTTCGCGGTAAAGGTCGAGCAGCCGCAGCTCGACCTCTGCGCGAAGCGTGGGATCTTTATGCCGCAGGCAATCATCTGTGTGGTACGGGTTGTCCTGCGATCCAAGGAAAATGATCTTTTTGTAGACAGGCAGGTGGCGCCGGACAACGGCCACTTGCCCATAGGCCAGCTCGTGGAACCCGCCCACCGACGAATAGGCGATGCAGTCCACGGCGGTGCGGTCGGAGATCACCAGATCGTATCTCTGCGCGGCTTCGAGTTCGCAGCGAATTTGTTCGGCAAAGATCCAGAGCTGAGCATCTTCTACCATCTCCTCCTCCACTTTGCAGATGGGGAAGGGACAGCGGCGGGCGGTTTCGAGGATGATGCCAACTTCCCCTCTCACCGCCTTTTTCATCTCTGCGGCCAAAGCATACACCGCCGTGGTTTTACCCGTGCCGTGCGTGCCGGAGAACGCGATTATCCTGCCCTTCATCGCTTCGGCTCCACAAATTTCTGCAAGTAGGCACGCTCGGTGATCAGGCGCTGATAGGCTTTGAACTCCGGCAGCTCTTTCACCGCCTTGAGTTTTTCGTCCGTCACGGTCGCCGCTGCTTTATATTCTGCCCAGGCGGCGGTGGCCTCTACCTTTTTCGTGGCGTCAGGCAGAGAAGCTTCGATAGCGACCAGGCGATCGTTCACGTTTTCCGGCGGGGCGGGGGCTTGCGCTTTGGGCAGCGCGGCGCAGCCGATGATGAGCACCAAAAGCAGGATGATGGTAATGCTTTTCACTCGTTCACCTCCTTGTTTTCTTGCGCTGATAGGTCGTAAATAACACTACGGGTGACGCTGCCACCAGTAGAGAGCGTCCACCCAACTGTAGCCAACCCTTCCAGCTTCGTCAGCTCGATCGTCGTCTTGCATGACTGCTTGGCCAGCTTGTCGAGCACCGCCTGGATCTCCGTAAACTCAGCCATGGACAGGCTGTTGAAGCGGATGGTGACATCCACTTGGTATTGCTGCGAGTCCTTGTCCGCCGCGCAGGCGGGCACACACAGCGCCAACAAGATGATCAGAGCAAGTATTCTTTTCACTTTTTCCTCCTTCGCGCGCAATGCACGCAGTTATGATTTGTTTTGTATCTCAACGTACGCCCGCACGTCCCACACGGCCGACCATCAAAAGTGATGGTTTTGAGCACCCGGCCCCGCTGGCAGGCCACACACGATCCGGATGAATTATAACGCTCAGTGCCGCCGCATATTTTGCAAGGCGAGCCCTCATACGTGCGCCCGCGCAAACGCTGCGGGGCTTGCAGGCTGCCATGGCGCAGGCACTGCTCGCCAGTGTTGCAGCGGGCGAGGCGATGGCCGCAGAGCGTGCAATACCGAAACGGCTGCGTGGCATACAGGTCGTCTTCTGCCCAAGGCGCGTCATCTGGTGATTCGTGTGTGAGGTAATTGACATCAACTGAGTACTCGTTTCTGCTACTGAGCTCGGGCATATAAATCCTGGAGAGATTTGCCGGTGGGGATCAGCTTGTTGCGATGAACGTCATAACCTTCATAATCTGCTGAGAACACATCTCCTTCATCGCCGTCACTGGCGACGGAGTGTCCTTTCAGATCATAGAAGGCGATGAAACCATCATCGTATGTGGCCAGGATTACCTGGCCCTCGTGGTGGTAAAGCTGGCCTGCGACGATGTCGATGCGGTCTTCTTCGGCGGTGAGCAGGGCGAGGTTGCGCTGGTTGTATTGATTCTTGAAACCGTTGTCCCATTCGACGCCAATAACCAAGTAGTGGTCGCTGGCGGCGAGCATGCCTACTTGGTTCACCGTGCCGCGGACCTTACCTCTTTTGCCGCCCCAGAGCGGGTTGAGGCTACCATCAGACCATTCGTCACCGTTTTCGTACAGCAGGTTCACCAACTTCACCCGATCACCGACCTTGAAGGTGGGCTGCTCGTCAGCGGCGGTGAGCAGGGCGAGGTTGCGCGGAGCGTAATGATTATCCTGGCCGTTGTCCCACTTCACGCACAGCGTATAGTAGGGGTCATTAAGAGGCCCGGTCACTGTGCCACGGACCTTTCCTTCTTTGCCGCCCCAGAGCGGGTTGACAGGGTCATCGGCGTAGACTTGGTCTTCGGTGCCCTTCATGTCCACCAGCTTCACCCGATCGCCGACCTTGAACGTGGGCTGCGCTTCGACTTTGGCAAGCTGCTTCATCAGTTCGAACACGGGGCGGGCGGTGCCGTGGCTCGGTCGTTTCACCCACAAGCCATAAACTCCTTCGCGCTTACACCGGATACACCCTCTGCCCGGCCAGGGGCAACGGATGCACTCGCGGTCGCCTTCCATACTGTAGGCGCATAACGGGCAAGAGTTTTCATACTGCAACGCACGTGGCGGCAGCACGCCATCGGAAACAAGACTGCGCACAACGCCTCTTTTAACGGTAAAGCCATCGTGCTTCGGATTCGTCGCCAGCTCGCGCCACAGGATCAAAGACTCTTTAATTGCCTCTTCTTTCGTTGGTCTATCCACGTTTCACCTCCACACCCGCTTCCCGGGCGATCGTAATAGGAACGTAAAGGACGTTCGGTTTGTTCACTTCCATGTCATACATGTAATCGATGAAACCTTCAGCCAGCCAGAACGACGGGGTGGCGGGTTGAACGCTTTGCGCCTGGATCATGCGCACACCGTTTTGCATGATGTCGGAGAGGACGGTGACGTGCAGCTCGATTTCGTCTTCCGGCACCATTCGGTGAATTTGGTTGTGGGCCATGGTCAGTTCTCCTCAATAATGTGATCGGGGTCGATGCTCGGATCAACTTCGTGAAGCAAGCCTTTGACAACGTGAGCGAACAGCAGCGTGTCCAACTCGTCAACGCACACCATGCGGTAATCAAACCGCACGCCGTGGGCCAGCCGGGCGATGACATCCGACAGCGACTTGATTGTGATGCGGTAGCCGCGCTGGTAATACTTGAGCACGCGCAACATGCTGCCCCCAGGCGCTTCTTCGCGCACCGGATTGGTGTAGACCAGCCGCTTGGCCGCAAGGTCCACGTAAAAATCATCCGACACCGCGCTGGCCCACCGCTGGCAGTAGTGATCCCACCAGAAGGCCGCCTGGCAAATGGTGAAATCAAACGAAGAGAGCACTTCTTGTGGGGCGTCGTACACCCAGCGGGTGATAAACTGCACCGGGTATTTTAACCCACGGACAGTGATGGCGTTGACCGTTCGGTGAGGCTTCGCCCCTACCGACAACGCCGCCGCGAGATGTAAAGCGTAGTCACGCTCGGGGATGAAAAGATCAATGTCGTTCACCGTCTCGCGTGTGACACAGGACCGAACATACCCGCCGGCGACAACAATCTCTTCTTTTTTCATTATGTCGCGCAGCGCCTTGGGGAGCAGCCGGACACACCATTGCAAGTCGTATTGATTCAGTCGCATCTGCTTTCCTCCTTTTCTCCCCTTATGTGTTCCCGATTGTGTGGTGTCAAGCCTTAAAATAGCGCGGCCCCTCCCAACCTTCACAAGCGATAGGCATGCCCGCCGCCCAGGTGGGGACTTCAACAACCAGGCGCTCAAACTCCTTGAGCGACCCGACGCCCATAGGGAGTTCAGACGCGGCTTCGTCATGAACATGAAGTACAACGGGGTAGCCAGCGGCTTCGAGACGTAGCATGGACTCCGCCAAAAGATCACGGCAGTATTTCTGGGTAATATTTTCGCAAATTTTTGCCCCGTAGGTGGCAAGGCGCGTCCATTGGCGCGTCGTCGCCCCACCTTCGACCACCTTCATGCCCATGTAAGTGATGGTCAGATCACCTTCGTAGTCCGGATCTTCTTCCCAGACACGCCGCACCGGTCGGATCTGCGGATCAAAATAATGCATGACCCCGCCGGCCGGCATGAGACATTTCAAGAACCCACCATGCACCACGTACTTGATGCCGCGATAAGCAAAGATCTGGCCGGGGCGCTCCACCGCCTGATAGGCTGCTTCGCCCAGACCTTTCCACAGGCGCACAGTGTTGGGGTTGGCGGCTCGCCAGCGGCGCTTGATCACATCGCACGCAACAGCGGCGTCAAAGCTCATCTCAGCATCTGGCGTGCGGGCAAGGTAGGCTTTGGCGAGCGCTTTGGCCCCCCACTGCCCGCCGAGTTCTTCGGGCGTTGCGGTAGGGAGAATGAGTGGAGGGAGAGTTTCAAGATCGATGTTGTAACCGGCGGCCATCTTGGCGTATGCGCCGATGCCCCCGCCGTAGCCAAGGGCGAGGATGGAGGTCTTGCCCACCTGGCGCTGGGCGCTGTTCACTTCTTCATACGGTATGTTGAAAGTGCTGGAGGCGGATACCTTATAGAGATCTTTGCCGGAGCGAAACGCTTCGACTACCTCTATCTCGCCGGCGATGTGTGCCACAGCCCTTGCTTCGATAGATGAAAAATCAGCGCATAGGAAGCGACGGCCGGGGCGCGTGCAAAGCGCACCGCGGATGCAGCGGGACGCTGCAAAGAAAGGATCGTCGTAGAGCAGGGCGAGCCCTTCAGCATCCCCGGCTTTGAACAACTCGGCGGCACCTTCGAACATCTTTGGCTTGTAAGAATCGCGTGGCTGGTTGTGGAGCTGAACTCCCCGGGCAGCCCAACGTGACGTGGCGGCACCATGATAGGCGAACATACCTCGGATGCGCTCATCGGCGCAGAGTTTATCCATCATGGATCGAAACTTGGCCACTGAGGATTTGCTTAATTCGGACTTGATCTGGAGAATTTCTCTTACGACGGGGGATAAATCATTACGTTTGAGCAATTCGGCGGTAGAATTTTTATCCACTGATTCAAGAAAGTCCAGGCCGGGGATGTGTTGTAGCACCCACGCCTTTAAGGCCACGTAACTGCGTGGACCAGACACGGCGCCCCCGGTCAACTCGGCGAATCGGGCCAACTGCTTTTCCTCGCGCTCACCGACGACTTTGATGATAGCCTTGACGCTTTCGACATCGACGGGAACCCCACGGTTGTTGATCCGAAAATCCATGAGCCAGATCTTCCGCTCTTTGTCGGGCAGCTTGGGCAGCACAGAGCCAAGATAGTATTCGGCGTCCGCATCCTGGCCACAATAGTTGAACAGCTTGATCAGGTCAGCGGGGTCTTCGTTCCAGAACAACATCTGTGCCCAATTTGGGAACGCTCCTTTTTCTGCTTTGCGCGGGCGGCGGGGGCGGCAAAGTTTTAACATGATCTTGTGGCCCTCGGCGTCCTTCTGGATGCTCAGCCCCAGCGCTTTCCCCGCTTCACCCAGGTGCATGGGCAGCGCTGCGTAGGCGCATTGTGCCTGGACATCGTGGAGCTTTTCCAGCGGCAGCGGCGCCCAGCCGAGGCGTGGCACAGCGTTGTCATTCCAATTTACGTATTCGAATTGGGCATTAAAGGCGTGGATCTCATCTGCTTGCGCAACGAGCTGAGCGACGCGCGGGGCGCCGATGATCTCGTAGCGAATTTGAGAGATGTCCACCATGCTCTGAAACTTTTGATTTATCCAGAGCATGACGGGGCGGGCGTCAATTTTGACGGAGAGGCACATCATCTCTGTGGATGGGTGGACGGCGTAGGGGAACACTCCACAGGATTTAAGGTCTGCTGCGCTTCTGGTTTCCCAGTCGATGGTCAGGATCAATCATCGTTCTCCTTGGAGGATCGTAAAGCGGGTCGTTGCGGGCCTAAATACAATTCGATTTGACGTACATGCCCCAAGCGTTCAACGCTGCCGACGCCAGATCTTTATCGCTCATCATTTCGAGTTCGGCACTCTGGTAAAACCCTTCTCCGCAATGATCGGCGTCTTCGACCAAAAACGCTCTTTCTTCTTGGGACATTGCCCTGCTCGGCGCCCCATACATGAACCACCGCACGAATCGTTCAGTACCATCGCATTCTCGGCAGTTGTGAGTTCCAACAAACCAAGGGCACTCTTTAGGACATCCACTATCAGGTGATTTCAACATAGCCACGTTCTCCCTATCGTTAAGAACCGTCTTCTTCCTCCATCGCTTCCATAGCCGCAGCGTAGCCGTCCCAGCTATCCACGCCAAAGGCTTCGAGCGTGTTCAGCTTTTCTTGCGCGGCGAGAAGTTCTTCGTATTCGGCGAGGGATATTGTGATCGGTGTTTGGGTTTTATCCACGGGGCCTCCAGAAAAAAGCGACGCGGCTTTTACACCGCGTCGCCTGTGAGTTAGAAGGGGATATCTTTGGTGACGCCAACGAAGGGGTCATCCACCGGCGCGGGGCCGGCTGCGTCGAACATAGATTCGAGCGCCGGGCGCCCGCCGCCGAGCCGTTCTCCGTCCGCCCAGAATTGGACACCATTGATGCCCGCGGTGACGCCTTTGTTGGCCGGGGTGTCAAAGCTGTAGACGTTGATGTTCACCTTGCAGACACAGCCGCCGTACACCACGGCGGGGTCGATGATCTCCTGGCGATTGCGATCGACGACGACGGGCTTTTGCTTGGCCGAGACGCGGATGAGGTAGTGCCCCGCATACTCGGGGTTCTTCTCAACCAGCGGCACGCCGTCGTTGCCCATCGTTTTGTCACCATCTTTGATGAGGGATTTTGTTTCACCCACCAGCGCAATACGCGGGCGCTTGGCCTGATCCGGCCAGGCTTCGGCCAGGGCCGCCTGCGCATCTGCGTGGATCGCTTTCATAAAGGCCATTTGCTCGGCATTGGTTTTATCGATCATGATCGTCACCGAGTACTTGGGGTCTTGGCCCGCCTGGAACGCCTTGGGGGTGAAAAGGGATTGAGTGTAGGACACCCGCACGGGCGGGCTGGTTCTGGCCGGTTTAGATACGTTGTTTGCCATGTTTCTGCTTTTTCTCCGTTTCTGATGTGTGCATGTGCGTCTCTGGCGCTATGCGGAATCTGCAACTGCGACATTAAGTTTAACTTCGCGCCCATCATGCGACCCACTGCCGGTCCTTTTTCGGGTTGTTACAGATTCGGCATAGCGCCAGAGCGTAATCTCGTTCTTCGTCAGTCGAACATTTGTTCCGCCGAAGGCGGCAGGGCTGGCCGGGGGTCATCGATCTTGGCCAAGGTGGGAGCGCCTGCTCTGCGTTCGGCGAGCAAAGGTGCGATCACTGCCGACACCTCTGCGGGTTTGAGCCCTCCTTTCTTTAGCGCAGCTTCGATTCTGGTGGGACTGCGCAGTTTGCGTTCGAACAAATCGTTGTCGTCTATCACTATGCAAAGGGCGTTTGTTGCCGCACCATCGTCTGCCCAGGCGCGGTTGCCCTGCCGCCCCTGGACCAATTTAAACTTCGTTGGCGCGTTGGCCGCTCCGCTGCGCAGCCGGGAGAATGCTTCAGCTTGTGCCGCTTCGTACATGAGTTTGAGAATATCCATGCGCTCGAGGATGTAGTCCAAGCTCTCCCCAGGTAGCTGCGCGGCTCTGGCTTTTATCTCATCAACTGTGACCACCTCGGGGAACATGATCTCAACTTTCTCCAGCGCTTGTTTCCTGATCTCGGGGCACAGCACGCGCCCGTCGGCCATGATTGTCTCAGCCCCGGGACACCAGTGACACCATGGGCCGGAGGCGAGCGGTGCGTCGGGTCGCTTGGACGCTTCGGCGGCAGGTTTCATCACGTCAAACGCCCAGGCGTAGAGATCCTTGACCCGATAAGACACCGAACGAATCACTCCGCCGGCGTAAGACGCACGCGGCTGCACAATCGTCGCCTCAACATGCGAGACGCCGTGGGGATTGTCTTTGCCGAGGGTGCCGAGCGCATAAATAGTGGTCTGCTCATTGTCGCCAACGGTGGCGCCTATGTCCACCGGGACGCCGGCGCCGTGCTTGTAGTCAACGACGTAGATGGTGGTGAGGGGCTCAATAGCTGTAAAGTCGCCGGTGCCAAACATACCGGGCACGATCCAGGACAGATCCAGCTTCTTTTCCGTTTCAAAGATGCAGCCGACCAGGCGATCGCGCAGGCCACGGACGAAGTCAATGTAGATTTGACACGCTTCGGCCATGGCCTCATCGATGGTGAAGAGGAGATGCTTGCCAGTTTTACCAGAGGAAGTGTCGATCCCGGTTTTGCCGCCCACATGCCAGCCTACTTTGCCGATGAAGTCGAAAGCGGACTTGTTTTGCTTGAGGCACAGGTCGTTAAGTTCATGCGCCACGGAGCCTTCGGCCGCCCACTTTGACGGCTCTTTGCGAGGAACGTCTTCCACCAAGTTCGCCCAGCCTGGGCAATGCAACGTCCGTTTGAACGAACTTGGCTGAAGACCGCGCTCTGCATGTTGACCCATCAGTTCTGCTCCTGGATAGCTTCGTTGTAGAGCGCGGTGAGGGCCGTGTCTTGCGCTGGCTTTTCCAGCTTCTTTACGTCCTTGTACGCACCAAAGCCTGTGTGCTTTTTGATCATGGCCGACACGTAGGCGTTGCCCCTCACCTTCATCAGCGCTTGGAGCACGACGAGGGTTTCTTCGAACGTGCGGGCGGCCGGCGGCTCGGGGGTGTTTTCGACGAAGGGGTCAGCTTCTGGCGCCGGCACAGGTTCTGGCGCTGAGACGGGCGCGGGCGCTTGAACCACCGGAGGATTGGCACCAAAAGAAGAGACTTCGCCGGGCGCCGCCGCGGGCTTGTTCACAATCTGCACAGCATCCCAGGTCTTCAGGTTCTTCACCAAAGTCGGGCCTTTGGTACGAGGAGGCACGGCGATCCCCCGCTCGGCGCAGAGTTTCTTGAGCGCCTCGTAGTCGGTGATGCCTTTGTAGCCGACATCGATGTGCTCGGGGCCGACGTGGACGAGCGCTGCCGGGGCAACCGCTGGCGCAGCGACCTTTGTGGGCGCGGCCTGCTCACACGCACAGGGCTTGGTCGGAAACGCCGGGGTGGACAGGGCGTCCGCAATTTTCTCCATTGCCGCAATAAATCTTTCAATCAGGTTGTTCAACTTTTTCTCCTTTTCTATTTACGGTTCCCATCGGTATAACTCATAGCCGTCTTCCACAGCGACATAATAGGTCTGGCTGTAATCACCGCCGGCTTCTTGTGCGTTAAGAAACGCTGCGATGCGCTTCGCATAATATTTGGTCGCGCTATCACACACGAGAAAGTCACTCACTGTTTCAAGATCAAAATTGCTTTTACCGATTACCTTCACCGCAGCACCTCCTTTTTCTCCTCTTATGAGTTCCCGTTTACTCGCTGTCAAGTGCTTTTATTGCTTTTCTGATAAGCGGCCAATAGCCTCTGTCGCGGGGATGGCCTTTGATCTTCCCGACAAACCGTACCTCAATACCGTCCGCGCTATGTTTCACCGCCTTTACGTCGTAATTCCCATATTCCGGCCGGCGCGGGTGATCGGCTGTGTTGATGATGTAAAGCTGCTCCAGCGGACGGCGCATGCTTTCCTGGCCGAAGGGCACTATATCTATGCGGATTTCGAGCATGTGTTCTCCTGGTCGTTACCAAATAGTGAGCTCGATACGGGCGCGTTCCATACGACGCTCCAAGTCTTCAACCTTGTCCGCCAATCGACATAAAAGAGGCTTGAGTTGAGGCCATTCGGAACACTGTCCACTGAGTGAGTTAGAAAGCAGTCGCGCCAATTCTACATCAGATAGCTTGCCCACGTTCACCCCCTTGGCCCGTCTGGCACCCGTGCTGAGCCATCCAGCACACCACCGACATCCCGTCGTTTGTGTGCTGCGGACCCCAAGATTTTTGCATCCAGCGATCCTTCCACCACCAATTGGTGAACGATCACCGCGAACTTTTGCCCAATCCTGTGCTCCCGATCTTCTGCTTGTTCGTTTTCTCCCGGCACCCAGGAGGACTCAACGAACACCACATCGTGTCCTGCTGTGAGCGTCGTCCCTGTTCCACCGGCTACGATGTTGCACACCAGGACGCGACATGAAGCATCACCCTGGAACGCATCGACAGCCGCCTGGCGCGTCGCCGGCAACGTAGATCCTGTGATCGATCGCGCACCGTATTCTTTCAAAGCATCCACCAGCAGCGCCACCACTTCGACGTGATGAGCAAACACGACCGCTTTGTCTTCGGCGGCGAGCAGATCCTTTATATACTCCACCGCAGCCGAGACTTTGGCCAAGCCCATCTCACGCCAAATCTCCGGCAGCGGCGAGCCCACCGGAACGCCGTGGGTCAAAATCTCCGCTGCCGAAAACGCGCTCTCTTTGTTCAGGATTTTCCTCATGGTGCCGTCGGCGGGGAAGACGACCATTTTGTAGCGCTTGGGCGGCAGCTCGTGGAGCACGTCGGCCTTGAGGCGGCGCGTCATGAAACCAGAGCCGCGCAGCCGGGCGTACAGCTCGTCCTGGCGTTTGGCGCCCCGAACCATGAACCCGCCCCGGCCGTCCGGCGCCATGAGGCAATACCGAGCACAGAACGCCGAGTACTTGAGGTAGCCGATGGCGTCGGTGGCGCAGCGGTAGAGGATGGGCCACAACTCCGACGGCCGGCCGTTGGGTATGGGCGTGCCGGAGAGAAACAGCGTGGGCAACGTGTCCACCAGGCCGCGCCAGCCGCGCGTGGCGTCACCAAGTATAGCCTTGGTGCGGGCGGTGGAGTCTTCCCTCAGAGCGTGGCACTCATCAACAATGAGAAAATCATACGCCCGGCCGATGGCTTTTTCCACCAGGTTGTAAGAGGTGATTATGGAGCCTTTAGGCGACACCGTTGTCTTGCCTTCGAGCAGGGGCATCGCCGGCCCGCCGTGCCAGGTGTTCACCTCGCGCAGCCAGTTTAACCGCAGGCCCGCCGGGCAGACGATGAGGAGCCTTGCGGCTCCCAGCTCTTTGGCCGTGACGAGCGATTGCGCGCTTTTGCCCACGCCCGGGTCGTCGGCCAGCAGCAGGTGCCGGCGGCCGGTGCGGAACTGATCGACCAAATGCTCCACCCCGGCGGCCTGGTAGTCATACAATCCATTGGTCGGGGGCAGGACCGGCTCGGCCGCGGAGCTGCGCTCGACACGCCGTATCACAGGCGCCAGCGCGCCGGCGGCTTCGCTGTCGGCGTGGTCGCGCAGCAGATACGCAATGTAGGGTGAGGCGGTGTACCAGTGGCCGGACGACGGGGAGAAGTCCAGCTCGATGGGCGGCGGGCCACCTTTCCAGATGAACAGCTTGTAGCGTCTGTCGAAGGTTAGCATAACACCGCTGCTAAAAACGCGAACAGGAGCATGTCGAGCAGCATCGTAACCAGAAAAGCGTCGCTCGGGTCCGTCTTATACGCCGCACAGATCCAAAGAGCCAAAAGAGTAATCATCGCCCCGCCTTCACAAACAACCCGTACGCCATAAACCCCAACAACACCGGCCAGCAGAGCAGCAGGCCAACCAAGATGCATTTTCCTATCCAGTCGTACTCAGCATCTTCACCGATGACGAGGCCGAGGGTGAACAGCAAACCCAGGATGTAGATTGTCATGCGCCCCCCTATTCACATTCGTCCAGACGGTCCCAATAACACCAGCGCGTCCCGTACGCCCATCTGCGCTTGTCGTTTCCAAGGAACAGCGCGGTGGCGGCCAGATTGATTGGCCCAGCCACCGCGGAAGCAACCTCTACCCCGGTGTACGAAATCCACTTGGGGATCGCTGCATGCTGGTCGGCTCTACATTCTTGGGATTTAAACCTACCGAAGAAAAACCCTTGCGTAAGCGCGTGGCCATAGAGCCCACACCACAGCCAACAGGCCACCGCCAGAAAAACAATTTGCTTTTTACTCATCTTTTTCTCCTTCAAGCGCACTCACTCCCACACAACTGATCAATCAGCCGGAACAACGCCCGTGTGCCGCGGCGCCTGTTTTTCACCTTCACCGCCAACGCGCTTTTCTTCGCCCAGGCATGGCCGACGTGCCAATAACCACATTCTTTGCAGCGATAGGGTGTACCGTGTCGCTCAGGGGCATCGGTGAGCGCGTGGCGGCGGGAATTGTAGGGCACTTTTTTGCATCGCTCGCACATCGATTTCCTCCAAGAATTTTAGCATGGCGCGGCCGGCTTTCTTACGCTCGTCAGGAAAATAACAGAAGCGTAGAAACGGAGACCTGTCGTCACAGCAACGCAGGTACCCGGCGCCCGGCCACAAACATTGACTGCAATCGTCACCTTCCCGCAGCCGATCACAAAAGGGGCACAAAAAGTTGTACCGTCGCTTTTCAAGCGCACCCCGCTCGTACAAACGCTTGACCGCTTCTGTCTTAGTGCATCCATGCTTTGCAATATAATCCCAGATCAGCAGGCACTCGGTCAAGGCGAGGATCTTGGTTGCTTCATCGATCTGTTTCACTCTACACCTCCTGAGCTCGCATCGCCTCTTCATAGCCTTCGTCGTGTGCCTCTTGTTGGCACCGCTTGCACGGCTCGACGACGATGCCGCCGGCGCGGCCGCGGGATTGGCCGCAAAGTCCTTCACCGCAGGAACACCAGACCTCGATCTCTACGCGCACGTCGGGCATGTCATTCTCCCCCGCAAAGAATATAAAGAGCACACCACAGCGCCAGCACCGCAACAGCACCCAGGAAAGCCAGCATGACAACGGCGGCCTTCGAAGGGAACAGCGCCGCCATAAAAAGTAGACCGCTAAGACAGAGAAGCGCGACCGTTGCTTTGCCCGCAGGACTCATGCTTTCCCCCTTTCGTCGGTGAAGTCGTCAAAGCGAAGCTCGGCGGAACAAATGCGCAGCACATGACCGCCGGCGAAGGTTTTGTCCGGTTCGCCAAAGCGGGGGCACCAGTGGCCGCATGGGTAGAAATCTGGTGCCTCCGGGCAGATTTGAGGAACGTAGGCGGTGCCACGCCACAGCACCAGACAGCCGCCTTGAGTGATTTTACCCTTCACAAACCACCTCCACTGCGCGGGCGGCGAGGGCTTTAAAGTCAATCCCAGCGGCGGCGTCAGCGGCGGCGGCGGAGCGAGCGGCGGCGGCGTAGCGAGCGGCGGCGGCGGCGTAGCGAGCGGCGGCGGCGGCGGCGTAACGAGCGGCAGCGGCGGCGGCGTAACGAGCGGCAGCGTCAGCGGCGTAACGAGCGGCAGCGTCAGCGGCGTAACGAGCGGCAGCGTCAGCGGCGTAACGAGCGGCAGCGTCAGCGGCGTAACGAGCGGCAGCGTCAGCGGCGT
>Ga0105098_10000005_pt1 | contig 76981 bp, 125 predicted proteins | sample PPLLak21cMay2015_FD_79137 | JGI IMG/M metagenome (GOLD analysis project Ga0105098, IMG submission 79137) | Freshwater sediment microbial communities from Prairie Pothole Lake near Jamestown, North Dakota, USA - PPLs Lake P7 Core (1) Depth... | ecosystem: Environmental > Aquatic > Freshwater >... | reverse complement strand
GTCAAATATGAACCATCACCATAGTGTGTGGCAGTGATTGAATTAAATACAGGATTTCCACCAGATATGTTTGTGTACTGTGCGTCAGTTAAATGATAGTACTCGTTTGAAATACCACCCTGTAATCCATACAGATTGTTATGATGTGTTGGTATAGAATCTATTTGATTTTGTAGAGTACCAGAAACACTATCAACATAATTTTCTGTAGTAAAAGCAGTAGAATGCCATTCATTTCCATGCATTCCCATTCCTTCAAAACTGTCTATCTGATCTTGTAGTGCGCCTGATACAGATGTTAATTCCGCATATGTTGTATAATCACCAGCTGGTTGAAATCCTGTGTGGCCAGCAGAAACGTAATCTAATTCAGATAAATCAGAATGTGCTGTTATACCTGCTGGGATAGCATCTATTTCATCTTGTAGTGTGCCAGAAGTAGTTGAAATAATAGTATCAACTTCCACGCGCGAATAAAAATCAGTTGGAATAACTATAGCATCAATTTGATCTTGTAATACACCAGAAGCTGTTGTGAATTCAACATCTGTTATAAAATCTACATTATGCCATTCATTACCATGATCTTCCATACCAGAAAAACTATCTATCTGATCCTGCAATGCTCCACTTGTAGTAGCTAAATCTTCTGTAGTGGCATAACTACCAGCAGGCTGAAAACCAGTATGCCCAGATGAAGCATAATCTAAATTTGTTAAACTAGAGTGCGCTACTATTCCAACAGACATGTTATCTATTTGTTCTTGTAACGATCCAGAAACTGTATTTAATTCTTCGTCTCTTGTTATATTAGAAGGAATTTGAAAATCATCCAATATACCTGTATGTTGTGTTCCATTTATAGCGTGAGGAGTTACTGCTGTATCAATAACTAATCTTTGGCGCCCCTCTGAATCTACAGCAAACGGAGTCCATGTTCCTTCATACTGACCATAATTGTGTGCTGAATTTCTTATATAACCATCGATGTCTAAATTCTGTTCCCGTACTTTAACTTCTCCTTCTATACCCGAAATTGTAGCATCCACAGATATAGCAGAAGATACTTCCAACATAGGTCCGTTAGCCCCACTAACTGTTGCAAGAGAAACACCATTTTTATCAACTAATTGTATTTCACCTTCCACTATATTGAACATTGTTAAATACCCTCCATATCTACATCTCGTATAAATTCTATACTCGATACGCTATTGCCTTCTTGTCTGTATATAGTTCCAGTTACGGTAGCTACCACAGAAACACCATCGTAATAATCATAAATTGTTTTTATTGTTTTAGACACTTTAGCACCTGTTCGTTCAATTGCTGTAGATGAAATCATAAATGTTTTTGTGGAATCTCTCCATTCATTGATAGCAACTACTTTATTACCTTCTCTTATTATTTCTATATATTTATCATAATCGTGTAAAGCTTCGTGCTCTTCTGGAGATACAAATTCGGTATCTAATACCTGCTCTTCTCTAAGAACGCTTCTACCCATTTGCTTTATGCCTCTCTCTCATATGTTGCATTTAATACATCTATTTCAAGTGGTGCTATATAAATAAGTGTTATTTCATTAGTGCCAGTTTCATAAAAATCTTCTTGGCTTACTAATTCCTGACCGTTGTAATTAACTGTTATTTTACCAGGTTTATAATTATATTCTGTATTAAATACTTTGTTAGAGGCGTTTGTAGCACCTATCAATACACCAGATAGAACTATATTTGTAGCACCCTTACTTAGTTTTCTTAATATTATCATACTCAACTATCCTATAACAAAAAAAATGGCTGAAACACCACGCATTTATACCTTTTATCAGCAGGACAACTGATTACAGTTATAATTCGAGATGGTGTCTCAACCATGTTAATTAAATCCTTTTATGTTTGTATTTAATCTATAATGTTCTCATCCATTTATCGATACTAATTAGTCTGTTCAGTAGGTGTTGCTTCCTTATTCGATGCTATTGCTTCCCTTGTCTCTTTAATCTGGGAAAAAGTTTCCTGTCGCGCAACATCTCTCTCTGCAGCAGCTATAATATTTTCTATCAAATTAATTACAACCTGTTCATTTGTTCTTAATTGAGCAACTTCACCTTGAAGTGTATATAATTGTCTCATCTTCTTCTCGGCTTCTGTTCTAAATCTTTCAACTAACATAACAACTAAATTAACTTCATCTTTTGATATTAATTTGTTGCTTTCTGCTTTCATTACAACACTTCTCAAATTATTTCTTTCTTCTCTTTCGTTTAATTCTAATGCACTCATTATTTATATCTCCTTTTCCTTTTAATTTATTAATTTAAGGGCCGGAAAAATTCCGGCCCTCAAGTTATTTATAATAAAAATATTACTTATTATTGACGAATAACGTAAGTAATGTTTCTTCCTGCCTGAATATTGAATCTAAATGTAATCTGTGTAGTGCTAGTTTCAGCATAGTCTCTATCAGCGTTTACACCATCAACTCCAGTATCTGCAGCAAGCAACTGACCATCAACGTAAACATCCATATTCATACCCTCTCTATTAGCGGTTGAACTTGGTGTATATGCAGCAGGTGTATTATGTGCTGTGTTTTTATCTATGGCTACAGAAACAGATTCAACATATTTTTCAGGAGCAGCCACATCAAGAGCACCAGATATAGTTGTTAAAGCATCAGCTACAGCTTCAAATATGTTTGTAATGCTATCACCATCACTGAAGAAATCATTGTTGGTGAAAATCAGATCACCTATCATTGTACCACTTATAGTGTTAAGTTCACCATAAATGTCGGATATGTCACCCTGAACTGTCGACATCTCGCCTTGTAATGTACTAACATCACCTTGTAATGTACTAACATCGCCCTGAAGAGTACTTATAGCACCTTCAGCTGTACCTAAACGTGTATCAAGACCGCCTATAGCATCATTAGCGTCTTTCAAAGCCATGTCTAAATCATCTATGGCATCTGTAATAGTGTCACCACTATCAGCATAATTGTGCTCTGTGTATATCCTACTACCTACTTCCGTATTAATTAAGTCTATAGCTGCTCTTAACGAATCAGGAGAAGAACTTAGAATATAAGAAGCAGTTTCGTTGGTCCACGGACTTGGATTAGTTGCATCGTTTGTGGCACCAGTATAACTCCACAAATTTGATATATCATCAATAAGAACGATATCTCCCTGCCATGAGCTAACAAAGTCTGTCCTCATCCACTCATACTCAAGCATGTCAGACATTTTTCTACGGAATGGATGTACAAAAACTACTTCAGTAGGAGCCCCACCATCTATGTCAGACAGATCAGTTTCTACACCATTAGCGTAAAACTTGATAAATACATCAACACCTTCACCAGTACCACTATGATCTGCGGCGTCGTGTAATTTACCATAAACTGTATAGCCACCAGTTACTTTTGACATCTCAACACCTGTGGCTTTGTTTAGAACATCAACACGGCAAACATTATCTGTACCACCCTCATCAAAATATGTGCCTGCATTTGCAACACTCTTGAAAATAGGCAAACCAACACGGTTAACAGGATCAGCATAACGAGTATCAAAAGGAACTAATAGTACACCTGTGGATGTTCCTGATACCGTAAAACCAACACCTGCATTATCATTAGTAGCCGCAATTAAAACCGTTTTAGAATCAAGTGTGTTATTCTTGATGTTGGCTAAATTTAACTGCTTAGTCTCAGCGCCACCACTAGTTGTGTTGGATGGATCAAAATATTTACCAGGATCATCAAACCAATTGGTGCCACCTTTAACTTGCTTAAGTAATGAACGCATTACGTTCATATCTTCTTCTAGAGAACCGGATATAACAGGTTCAGCTACAGCAGACGTGTTAAAATCTACAACAGCATCATCGTATATTTCTGCCCGCCTGATTTGTTCTAGTTGTCTTAGTAAACTTCTAGACATTGTCTATACCTCCGTACTTCAAGTATTTAAAACAGTCTATCGCGCGATTTGAATCTCTTTTATTCTTTTTCTTATTAATATACAAAGACTGTCCTTTCCTGTAAGCTGATTGGCTTCCTGTAATGAGTACTTCAGAAGATTTAAATCCTTTATGTCTGGTAAAATAGCCTTAGCCTGTCTTACTGATAATCCGACCAGATCTGCCACGTTCATCTTTTGTTGAACCATGGGCACCACGTTGGTTGGTTTTAAACTTGTACTGCTTTCTGTCTTTGTTGTTGCGTCTTCTGAACTAGTATCTACAACATTACTTAATTCTTTACTTTCTTGTAATGGTTCATTTACTACAATATTCCATCTTTCATGATCTTTAAGTTTAACATTTTTTAACCATTCTACAAATTCAGTTCCTTCTGACAAATTATGTTTTTTACCATACTGTTCATATAATTCATTTAAAGGAATTTTTGCACCTGGACCTACAGCTCGTTTCATAGCGTTCATCCAGGTTTTACTAATATTTATTACATAGCCGTTCATATTATATTCTCCTTGTCATTTTCTTTTATTTAAACGTACCTTATCCTTTACCAACGTTATCTATATTGTGAACTCTATCCATTATGTTGTGAAATAAATTTGCTAATCTATGTACCAGAATACCTAACAAAAACCAGTCTACATATTTGTTAACAAGATTTATATTGTTTAACAGTAATATGGACATAAGCATACCTGCCCAGACAGAAAAACAATAACCACAATCAAGCAAATAATGGACTCGTTCAAAAAATCTATTATTCCTACCAAGTTCAAACATTTTCGCTTTTAGCGGGATGAATAATTCAGACTTTACCACTATTTCTGTTATAGCTTCTGTAATTACCACCGCTATAATTATACAAGTTAGATTATTAAAAAACATTAAACAATATCCAATTTTTTAAATTAAAAACTAGGTATCTTACATTCCAGACATAAAAGGAATGTAAGATACCATTAGTTAATTCTTATAGAGAACGATCAATAACACCCATTCCTAACATTCTACTATCAAGACAACCAAAACCTAGTTCAGCCCAGCCAAAAAATCCCTGTTTCTGAACACGAAGTAGAGTAGGATCATCGTGTGCTTCATATTCTTTACGAATAGGCATCACGAGAGAGCTTGTGTCTGTCATATCAAATCCTAGAACCTGGGTTTCACCAAGTGTACCAACAGTACCATCAGCATTGGTAAGATTAGGATTGTCAATGGAATATGCATTATAGTTGTTCCACTATCAGCAATGAATTTTCCATAAGACGATGTGTAACCATTGATATTATAAAGACCTGTAGCTCCAAGATGCTGAATTTCGTGAAGTTTTACATTCCAAACAGATCCCATACCGGAAGCCTGGAAAATTTCTCTTCGGGTTACTGGATCGATATCTGTATCTGTCCACTCTCTGATATCAGCAGCATCTTCAGGTGATACATAAAGATCGGTCAGTGTACGACCAATTCTCTTGAAACCAACAATCATTTTATTAATAAGTTCCTTAGAAAGGTACCCAGCACCGGTTGTGCTTGGTACAATCTCATATATAGGTGCAGGACGAGAGCCAAGAAGACCTTTACCAGTAAATGAAGATGTTACAGCAGGCATAACTACACGCCAACCGCATTCTTCCTCATAATTAGCAAGATCTTTAGCAGCGCGGGCAGCCGCTCTCTGTGCAATATCTATACGTGAATCTCTAGCGTACGAAATCTTCCAATCTGCAGAAGCATCTATAGTGAAAGTAGGAATGTAAACCTCTTCTCCGATACCTTCAATAAAATTCTGAGCAACATAACCAAGTCCAGGTAAAACCCAAACTGGGATCTCAAAATCTTCAGCAACTGGATAAACAGCCTGTGCACCGGGCGCCAAACGCTCAACAGTAAACAACTGTCTCATAATTGATTCCAGTTCTATTTTCTGCAAAATTGGAGCTGTCAACGCGGCAGCAAAAGCACGATAAGCCGCTAGTCCTTCAGGTGTGTGAATATTAGCTGTTTCTTTAAACAGCGCTTGCATTTCATTAAGATCCATTTTAACAACTCCTCCTATCCATAGTATTGGAAGCACAAAAACATACGTGCTTTAATCCAAAAGTTTTAAATTTAAATCAAAAGTTTAATTCTGATCGGATACAGCGTTGTGTTAGCAACGTTAGCAATACATTTAGCAAGGCTTGCACCTTTCATAACGCGTGCTACAACTGTGGCAACAGCATTTTCACCTGTGGTAAGATCTGCATCATTTGCAGCAACAGTAACATTGTTTGTTACTTTTGCCTGATCTACAGCAGCATACAACGAATCACCAGGTGACATTTTAACTGTAGGCACACTTGCTACAGATGTACATGTGTAGTGAACTGTGTCCCAAATACCAAGATGTGCTACACCAACAGGAGCCGCTTTTGTTCCAGTAATAACACCTGAAGAATTATATGCAGGCTGAGCTATAACATCACTTGATCCTTGATCACCAGGCATAACGAAACCAGCAGGATGAACCTGATGATAGCCTGTTTTAACCTTCTGCATTAAGAAACCAAACGCAGGTTTACTACCAGTAGTACCAGCAGCGTATGTCATCTTTTTTACAATAGGCTCTTCATTAGCTGCATCAGTATCAAGATAGACAACAGAACCAGCATAAGCAACAACTCCACCTATACCAGCAGATCCACCAGCTTCCGCAGCATAACTACAAAATTGATTTTCCACAACAGGATGTCTTGGAATAAACATATCCTTTTTCCTCCTTAATTCTTATTTATCAACATTATTTATTTTTCTTCCATTTAGCAGCCATAGCTTGACCTAGTTCTACATATTTAGCTGTAACGGGTTTAGGAACAAGTTCAACATTCAAAGAAGCCATCATAGCCTGACCTGGAGTTATTTGTGCAGGTTGTACTACTGTGTCTGTGTCTGCAGTTTGTCCAGCGGGTTTATCTGCAGCTTCTTTATCAGCTGCCGCTTTTTCTGCGGCTGCTTTTTCTGCAGCATCCTTGGCTACTTTTTCTTCAGCAGCCTTAGCTATAGCTTCTGCCTCTGCCTTTGCGTTACTTTCTGCTTCTAAACGAGCTTTTTCAAGCTCTGCTTTTACGGCTTCTCTGAGAGATACCAGTTCTTCCTTATAAGATGCAAAGTCTTCATCACTTAAGTCCCTTACTTTGTTCATCTGGTTTTCTCTGTCAGAACGAGCAACGCCAGCATCTATTAATTCTGCCATTCGTTTTTCAGCAGCCCTGTCCTTCATAAATTTTTCTAATTCATTTTTGGATTCGGCTAAACTAGTATTAGAAACTTCCAGTTCTTTTCGAGCCGCCTCAAGCTCTAGTGTAAGCTTCTGGATTGTAGCTTCTTTTTCAGAAATTTTGCCTTCAAACTCACTCACTTCTGCATTCTTTTCTTCAAGAGCAGTAGTGAGATTTGTAATCGTATCGGCGGATTCCTTTAAAGCTATTTCAGTTCTTTTACGAATTTCAGCCTCTTCTTTGTCACTAAGCAGGCCGTCAACAATCTTAACAACCTGTGTCTTTAAATCTTTGTCTTCCATAAGTTAAGTTTCCTCCTTGTAAATTTTATGTATCACAAGTAACCCAAAACCTAACCGACCTGAATATCGATTAATAGCAAAAGTTTAATACAAAACCCTTTTCCATAACCTTAATTAGTTTTTCGATTACTAACAACTAAAACACTACTACTTACGGCAAGCTTGGAGTAGCACCATTGTTACCTCTACAATATAAACCGACTATCTCAAGCTCTTCACCCAGCATGAACTTAACATCTATTTTTAAATTGTTTTGTGATGCTGAGCTTTTTATCTTAATAACATTTGTAGCTGTGTCTTTGTCTACCCATAAACGATTAGCACCAGGATCAGCTAACGGAGTAATCGTTACATTAGCATAGGTAGCCAAATCATAACCATGCCATTTTATACCACTAGCAACTACAACTTCCGTACCACTAATAGTAATCTCACTTGCCCATAAAAATGGATAAGCATGGTTATTTCCTAAATTACGATAAATGGCTTTAGCGTTGTCATCTCCATTAATCTTTGTAAGTTTAGGAATGCTCTTTAAACTTCCTGTTTGTCCCACATTTAATTGCGGCATTTTTTAACCCTCCTATCGTGATTGAGTTTTTACTGCCTCACGCAAAGCAGCTTGTACTTCATTTAGAAGTTCAACGCGTTTGTCCTTGGCAGCTTTTTCCTTAAGTAAAACATCTATTCGTGCTTTAGCAACTTGTTGAACGTCTTTAACATATAAACAATCAGGGTCAGTCGTGTCTCTAGAAAAAGATGTACAACTTTTATCATAACGACTACACCAATCATTTTGTATGATGTTGCCTTGTTTATCTGAAACACTGCGTTTATAACTAACACATATACCCACAGCGTCATCAAACCTGCCATCCCTACCCTGATCTTTAGAAATTCCCTCTATTGTATCAGAGGTTACATTATTATTTTCATTTATGTTTAATTTGTCATAATCAAAAATAACAACATTGTCGTCGTCTTTATCTTCATTTTTAATTTTAGCTGTTTCTAATATTATTGAACCAGGGTTGGCTGGATTCTTTACTATTCCACAGCCTGAAAAACAAATTCCTCTTAATACACGAGTTAAAACATCAGCAGCTATTTCTTTGCCGTTTTTTACAACTTTGGCTAATTTGCCTATTACAGATTCTATAGAAGCTATACCTAAAGCCTCTGCTTCTTTACGGCTTATAACCACATTACCTACTTTAACATCAAAGTCCTGAAAATAACATTCCATCGATACACACCACTTGTTTTCAGCTACTTCTTTAGCTACATTTGGAAATCTGTTTTTATACACCACACCTGCTATAGCTATGTGCAACTCTTTACTGTCCAAACCAGCCACATCATGCGATGCTAATTCAGATATTTCTATCCTATTACCATCTTTGTCCAAAAAAGCTCTGTCATAAATAGCACCTATTATGTTCTGCTCTTCGTGTTCTACATCCAGAGCTTTATTAATTATAGTACCTTCAGCAGCCACCAACTCAGAACCCATGAAATAAGCATGATTCAAATTTTCTCCAGATGACACAAAAATAGCTGAAAAATATAAAAGATCTGGCTGTTTTTCTGCACCGCTTGGTAATTTTATAGCCTGTGTCGCTTTTTCTTTCAATAAAGCTGTTTCTTTTTCTAATTTAATATTAGCCGTTAAATAAAATTTATTTTTATTGTCGTTCATTTGTAATCTCCGTTAGTTTATTTAGCTGTTTTGTTTACTGCTCACCATATCTAATTTTACCAACAGTATCTAAAAATTCAGCATATTCTTTGTCTGATAAATTATTTTTAGCACTATCTAAAAAAACAGCATATTCAGAAGCAGTCATGTTTTTGATAGAATCTATATCAAGAGAGGCTGCCTGTTTAACTAATTTATTCTTTTTATTTTGATTTGGCGATACATCTGATTTTTTAACTGTCTTTGGCTCTAAATTTTTGTCTTTTACCTGTCCTTTTGGTGGTCCTGAAGAAGGAGTACCTGTTGGTACTGGACCACTGTTTGCTGCTTTTTGAAACGGAGAACCCAAAATTCCAAAAGTGCCAGCCTTTACAAGAGGGAGTTCTTCTTCCATGTTCTTTAGTTCGTTTGGATAATCATACCCCAGCCCTTCAAGAGCTGTTCTATAACTGAGCATCCTGCGATCCACGAGCTGGGAGAGGGTGTTTATATGAAGTATGGTATCTAACAACACACCGTCATCCCATCTTACCTTTGGATAACGTTCAAATCCCATAGCTTCTGCTATCTGTTGATACTCTTTATAAATCCATCTAGTAACCTGTCTACGAGCATAGTTTATTTCTTCCATCAATCCTTTTATTAGTAATTCAATAACAGAAGCGTTAACACTATCTCCACCACCATCAATAATAGCCCTAGTCATGGCTAAACCAGTGGTCATATCGTTATTAACTTGCTCATATTTACCTTTACCAAGTATTTTATCTATTTCAGGAGAAACTATTTTTTCTACCTGCAGTGTGTGGTTCCAAACAACATCAAACGATTTACTTGGCGTATCAAACAACTTTGCAGCTGCTTCTAATTCAGTCTGTGATACAACAGGATACTCATCATTACCTATAGTTATCTTTAGAATATAATTAGTTATACCATCTAGTGTACTTAAATCAGCTTGTTTTAATGAATTTTTATATTCTATAGATTCAAATATCCGTGTAGATCTTGGTTTTGCATAACGCTCATATGGTTGTTTTCTATAAGTTATTTGTCCAACAAGTGAAGAATCTAATATATACTCTTTATTATTTTCAGCAGCTTTTTTCAATTCCGCCGGAAGGGCTTTAATAAGATCCTTTTCTGCCTGCGACAAATCAGAACTTTTCTTTTTTAATAATTCTTTTAATTCCGGCGGTGGGACCAGTGATACCGATGATTTATCAAATAATAAATTACCAGTAACACTAACCAACAACGGATTTAATACTGTGTATGCAACAGGTAAATATCCCTTCGACCACGTATTCTTTTTAGCACCTGTTTCTTCACCTTTTGCTTTGTTAGTTTTTAGTTTCTTTCCTGGAACAGGAGACAAATATGATACTCTTGGTTCATATTTAGATAATACTTTGTAGGTTGTAACATGCCCAACCTTAAAGAAATCTAAAAATATCCACTCAAGCACCTCGTCAAATCCGACATCTTGTGCCCAAACATCATAAAACTGTTTTATATTTTCATCATCTATGTCATTCTCAAACCCTTTTCTGGAGAGATTAGCAAAAATATTTGTAGAAGCACCTACCAAAGGATCTATATAATAATATCTTATTGCTCGCTTGAAAGATTCTTTTGGCTCTTCTGTATATGCGTCTTTGCTTATTAAATCTAAATTTTGCCTTTGAACATAGTCTCTGGTTATCACAGAAGCACGCTCATTGAATATTCTTGGTGTAACTCCTCCTTTACCGGCATCCAAAAAAGCTAAACTTTTTTTAGTAGGTTCGATATAAAAAGTAGATTGTCCAGTAGAGTTATTTACTTCTATAGATTTAATACCAATCTCTGGATATTTCTCCTTTATATCATTAGTTACCTTTTCCAAGGTTTCTTTTTCCATTAGTAAAACCCCCTAATTATATTAACACAGTTCCAGGAACACCTGACACGGTGGTCGGATCACTGGTAACCAGTTTATATTTTATATAGTCCCTTCTCCCTATCAAATCTTCTGCATTATATGTAGCTCCGGCAGATCTTGATCTTGTGTAGTCATCTGTAACAGGACCTATCCACCACGGTGGTGTTGTAATATCTATATCACTCATTTATGACCTCCTTAAAATGGGATGGAAACCTGCACTCCAACATTAGTAGTGTTGTCTGTTGTTATTGTTCCTGCCAGACCTATAAATAAATTGTTTATAAGTGGTAGTTTTGTACCTATATTAAACGACACTGGTTCAAACGAAGCCATTCCGTGCCAGGAACCGTTATCGTCTTTAATAGCACCCAAACCAAAAGTAAAAAACCGCCAATCCATATCTGTTTTTGTTCTACCATAGCTTGTGGTACTTACATTAAGACCAGTACTGATACCGTCTGAGTTAGCAATTCCACCAAACGCCACTCTTGGATTAAACATAAAAAAACGTTTTTCCTTACGCTCAACTACAGCCCACTTAATGTCTGTAACCTTTAGTTTAAACTCCATTCCCTTTGTTTCTTTCATTTGATTGTTCATTGCAAATACTTCTGCGTATCTATTAAATTTACCATCAGGAGTTTCTGTTTCTAACACTCTTACGTTATATTCTAATGGATATGTTCCTGTTTTCCAAAATTTATCCGGTGTTTGATTTGGGTAAAACATAGACCAAGCGATTGGAAATTCTTTGTCTTCAGCATCTTTAGTATATATTTTTTTAAATTCGTAAGTATCTTTTGATTTTTCTTGGTCTTTTGGTTTATAAACTACGTCTGATTTTCTATCTACTAGATCACGTGTTTGCTTAAGTTCTGCTTTTATTTCACCAAGTTCTATTAAAGCTTCTTTAGTATATTTTCTATCTCTTTCGTAAGCTTCTAATATTTTGCTTCTCTCGGCAGCGAATTCTTTTCTTAATTGTTCTACAGCAGAATTACTTGCTGTTATTGCTGCCAATTTAACTGCGTTTTCTATCTCTATTTTGGTTGGAGGAACTATAGGCTCATCCACGTGTTTCTTAAAAAACGCGTTGCCATAATACCAGCCTAAACCAATCACAGCAATTAAAACTATACTTTTAGTAACATCGAATATTGTAGATCTCATAAAACCATCCTTTTCTAATTATCAGAATCCAACGGATCTGATGGGCTTTCAAACAACGACGTCTTAACGGCTAATTTAGCTGTTACTAAAGTTATAAAACCACCAGATAAAAAGCCCAAACCAAGAGTTGGACTGATATAATTTTGTCCAGTCGTATCCGTACCAATGTACATTCCATATATTACCGTCCAAAAAAATGCCCATAAAAATTGACATTTCATTGATGCAAGATTACGAAATACTTTTTGAATCCACAAATCCCAAAACGATTTATTGTAGATGGTAATTGTGGTGTAAGGACACATATTTTGGTCAATTGCCATAAATAGTACCTCCTATTGTAATAAAGGTTAGTTTATTTGTTTACTTACTTAACAATCAAAGCCATCCTTTTCCATTACAACATAGATATTATTTAAATTTTTTCTTTAACACTGCTGCTGAAATTGGAGAATGAACAGACACGCTGTCCGCTCTGTTCAGAATATCAAAACTTGATCCTGGTTTATGCATACGTACCAATCCACCAGTATTAAATAATATAGGATCCTGTTCCTCTTCCATTTCTTTGCCTAAAATTCTTGCTCCGTGTGCAGCTAATATTAGAGCTGAATATAAGTCCTTATTTTGTCCTTTTTGGGGTGTGTCGAAATGTAGTAATCCAGTAGATGTTGGTGTTACTATTATATTTAATAATTGAGATTTTAATGTATTAACGCTCTCATAGTTTAAAACTTCGTAGTCCTGTGTAGTATTCAATGATAGTTCTGGAAACAATAATTTTTTTTCTTCGAACATGGCTTTAGTCGTAAAATTAGCATCAGCTATCCAACTTGGATTAAAATTAACCATCTCCAAAACATGTCTGCCCTGCATATGTTTATGTTCTTCATTTGTTCTGTCTATTAATGGTGTTTTATTGTTATAGCCGTCTTCCAGTAAATCACAAATCGCTTTACCACCACCACCTCTATCCATAAACACTCTTACAATGTTAAACGATTCACAAACATCTTGTATAGCTTGTGTCATTTGCTGTGTGGTTTGATTTTTTAATTCAGACACGACTACAATTTTATTTGATAAACCTAATTTAACAACCACTAAACCACAACTTGCTCTACCACCCTGGTTTGGATCTATTCCAAGCACATATTGACTAGAGGTATCACCTGATGTTTCTAATCCAAAATTATTACCAAGAGTGCAAGCCTCTAATAATGACGCTTTAAAAAATCCTTCAGAATCAGACACCATAGCCGCTTCGTATTCCATTCTAAATTCAGAATGGGACATAACACGACGTGCTTCATCAATATTATTTTTATCAAGAAAACCTTCAGGTAAATCCCAATGCGGTATTTGCCACACGGCGAATTGTGATTGTGTGCTAGTTTTTTTTGCTATCTCTATCTGACGCCAATAGTCATTCATACGTCTCCACATATGATTAAATTTATAATAACCTGACGACGTCATAACCATCTTATTTACAGTTTCTGTATCAAAATCAGATTCTACGGCTAATCCTTTTTCTATAAGTTTGTTTTTCTGTTCTAAACGCCTTACTCTTTCCATAGGAGCTAAAGATGTAGCGCCCATAGGCCTAATAACCATGTCTAATATCTGATTTGGAATTTGAGCCAACTCATCTATAAGCACCAAATAAAAACGAGATCCTCTTATTTTGCTACCATCATCACCTAAAGGCAAAGCTTCAATGTATGACGGGGTCATACCACCCACTGATTTGAATTTAAGATAACAAGAATCGGAGCCCCTGGTTGGTGGTTTAGAACACGCTTCGCGTAAAATTGACGACTGTTGATATAGTTTTTCAACTTCTGAAAAGATCATTTTACTTTGTCTGAAAACTTTTCCAATTAATCCAACACGATAGCCTGGTTTAAGCAAACAGCTTAGCGTGGCTAAAGTACCTAACATAAAAGTTTTTCCAAATCCACGAGTAGCCACAGTAATAATAAAATTTTTAAACCACATATCTTCAAAAACAACACGCTGTATTGGTGCAAGATCAACTCCTAATAAATCGTGGACGGCTATACATGGATTGTCATGATAAAATTTTATTAGTTCAACACCATTATTTAATACTTCATCATAGTTTTTGCTTAATTTTTTGTTATTGTTCAACGTCTTCACTTTTTATAGAAGATCTGTCTGCATCTTCACTATTGCCTTTGTAGTCTTTTCTACTCTCTAACAAAAGTGTTTCTTCGTGTCTAAGTTTAGAAACCCTTTCGTTAAGATCTTGTTTCTTTGATTGATCATAGGCCACTGCTAAATCAACTATTGAAAACCCTTTGAATTCGTTTGGATTTATTCTATCTTTACGGCGGGATGACAAACTTTCTTTTATTTTTTCATTCTTCTTTGACATTTTTTCTATGGTAGCTGCCACATCTATTTGTTTATCTGAACTGCCTTTACTTTCTTTAAGAAGTCTAAATTCAAGAATTCTGTTTTTAGCCAAATCCATTATATCGTCCATATCACTTGATGTTAGTTCATCTTTATCAAAATCAGATAAATAAACATCTATTAAATCATTGTACATGCTTATCTCATCAGTATCAAAAATATCACCTATTGGAAATATCTCTTTCAACATTTTTTTTGGTGACGGAGCATTTCTTGGTCTACCACTTCCAGAACCACCCATTTTAATTATTCCCCCGGTTAATATAGATCATATAAGGATTCTCCACAAGCTAAAACCTCTTCCTTTAGTAACAATAAAAATTCAGGCGTTATACTATGACTAAAATATTCAATATTATGTCCACACGCTATTTCTGTCTTTTCTCTATTACGCATAGATTTCTCTGTCAGAATTGCTTCATCAGCATCGAGCTCGTCGTGTGCATCATCCATCCAATCTACAAATTCTCTATCATCTTCTAACTTACAATACTTAATTGTAATTTCTTCAGATAGTGGATCACGCCTTCTAAAAAACATTGTCAGTGATCTTGATATTTTTTCTATTGTTTCAGGCTTGTGTCTTTGTCCTTTTTTGGACATACTAATAGAGCGCCTGCTGAACTCACTTAACTTAAATCCTAATGGACGACCCCTTTTACCACTTCCACTACCAGTCAACTTTCTACCTCCGTAACACTTGAATATTTTTTACAGTTGTTACATATAATACCAACAGTATTCAACGAGGCAGAAACTATGTGGCCACAATTATTACAACGTAAATAAGTAGCACGACTCCTAGGTTTAATTGGTTTCCTAAAAGTAAACGGTAAATTTTTATTATCAGCACTTTTACTTTCGTTGTGAATTCTTTCTCTGTGTTTTTTAATGCCACTGGCTGGCTCGTACCGTCTATCTACAGAACCAGGTGTAAGTTCTTGATTAATAGGCGTATTCAATATTGTTTTTGATAAATTTTTTACAAATTCTGTATTCATTAAAATTAACCCTCTCGTACATAGTTTACTGAAACACATTTTTTTGATGCAATATAATCAGACATATAAACACACAGCTCTTCTTGTGTATATTCGTTTAAGGATTTAGACCACGGAGAAGTACTCCACAGTCCATAATGGTATCCAACACAATTACGAATAATGTTATAGTCCCTTTCGTTTAAAAGCTGCGTAGCCTCTTGTATTTGATTTATTAATTCTGCTGCAAGAGCTGGATGATTCTTAACCGTATGCCCTGTTTTAACTCTCCCTTGTTTAACCAGATCGTGTATTATACATGCTGATAAAATCAAGTCTCTGCTTTTATCACAACCCAAACCTACACATAAATCATAAGCAACAGTAAAAACTCTTTTTGTATGGATTACAGTACCATCACCAGAAAGTTCGTCTATACTGTGATATTTACCACTAGAGCTTGCTGGACAATCAAGAAAAAAATAATCAGGGCAGTGTAATAAACAAAGTCTTGTAAATTCTTTTATAATTGGATCGTAAATCAATTTTAATTCATTACTGAATAAGTCAACCTTTTCCTCGTCCGACAAAACACGCATAATTTTCTCCCTTTAATATGGTTTTAATGTTATAGTTTCAGATCTTAACTGTATTCTTTCAACCCTTGTTGATTGATGATTCGGATTATATCCGGCCTGTTTAAACACTCCTTCATAACCCTCATCGTGATTATATCTACCTACAAAATCACGTGGACAAAATTCATTATACTTGGCATTTTTGTCGTAAGAAAGTGGATACTTTTCCTGTAATTTTATAAAAGATGGTAATTGAAAGTCTTCTATTGGTATCGGCATGATAATCACCCCTATGTACTAATTTTTGTAAATATAAAACAACAAACAAAAACTTTTCGATAAGAGTTCATCTAATTTACGATGAACTCTTATCTTAATAGCAAACATAATGTACAACTACTTTTTACTTCTTTTTCTTACCTTTGTCTTTTTCCTCTTTCTTAGGTTCTTTGTCCTTCTTATCCTTTTTGCCCTTTTTGGCCAACTGTGGTCACCCCCTGCAAACATTTATGAAATACTTAACACCACGTCGGTGTATTATATATAATAATCATTAAATACTATTTGTCAATAAACTATTTACCACAACCACCTTTACCGCCTTTACCACCTTTACTACCCTTTTTGGCCATAATAAGCACCTCCTTTTATTCAAGTTTTTAGAATAACTTACAACAATTATTCTTCATCACATGTACATTCAGACATAGGTTTATTACACTCTGAACACATTTCTTCTTTCTTCTTGTCCTCTTTCTTGGCTTTCTTAGCAGAAAATTCAGCATAAGCTTCTTCTTTACCGGTCCACACGCCTGATTTTTCCATTTTATTGCTTTTCATAAAAGCCATAAGATCCATTGCAAAACCTGGAATGTTGTCTCCTTCCCACTCACACGATACTCTCAAATATTCTTTTTCTCCAACTTTGACAATAACGTTGGCTGAGTTGTAGCCATCTTTCGATGTACTAATGTTTGTATACATTACATTAGCTGGATCAATCGCTACATTAAAACCTTTTGAACTGTTTTTAGGCATTTTAATAATTCCTCCTATTTTTAATTAACGTTAGCTCGTTTAATTTTTTGAGTAGCAACCAATAATTTTGCAGTATCTTTGGCTACAACCCTAAGATCATCTACTGTACCATCATTTGTCAAAACAAAGTCCATTTTGTCATAATTATCCATGGCTACTTCTGAAATATGATTTGAGCCATGGATATTATTATCAACATTACGTACTATTTTTATTAAAAACCCGCCCCTATTTACAACAGCATCTGCTTCATTTGGATGTCTAATATCTGTTATTATAACATTTTTATATTCTTTATAGTCTATAGTTCTAAATAAACTCTTCACCCAATAATCATGATCTATTGTTCTAAAAAACTGACCATATGCCTGTAATATTTCCCTGCCTGTCCAATACTGTACTTCTTCAAGAACCTCTAAACCTTTACCATCGTCTCTATTACCTGCACAATATGGCAAAATTCCTTTTCTATTTTTGCTTTTAATGTATCTTTTATCCTCAACTTCTTTATCATCGCCCCACAACTGATCGTAATGTAAATCAAAATCCTGTTGAACCCTATCCTTAAGATCCGTTGCATAGGCCATAAGAATAAATTTTGATCTTAAAATACCATACAGTTCTTCAGCCAACATTACAGCAAAAGTATCCTTTCCAGATCTGGCCTTACCTACCACGCCTACAAGCATTTTTATAATCTCCTTATCCTATCTCTATTGATAAATCATTCTTTAAAATACCAATGTTTAAAAGAACAACCTGTTCGTAATATGAATCTCTTTGAGCCATTAATTCAAGTTTATCTAAAGCACAGTTGTTATCATTTATTAAATTAGTTAAAATATCCATCTTCTGCTGTATAGTATTTCGTATGATTATAGCCGTATTGATATCTACTTTAGTGTCACCTATATTTATTTTACTTTTATTGTTGACAGAATGTATACTTAATAATTTGTTTTGTCTCAAATCTATGGCGTCTAACAATGCTTTGGTTATAACATCAGTAGCACTATAATGTAAAATAGATTCCAATTCGGCTATTTTTTCATCTAACATTATTTTTTCATAAATCAATTCTTTTAAATGCATATTTTAACCGTATAGTTTAGTTTAAAAATGTACCACAATTATAACAAAATTTATTTGAAGATCTGTTCTTTCTACCACAAGTAGAACATCCAATTTTGGTTCTAACCGTTAATGGTTTTGATATAGTTTTCTTTGAACCAGACATACCTCTCAAATGAATAACTATTGTGTTAATATCACAATCCAATGTTCCAATATGACCATAAACATAATTACTATTAACTTCAGAACCCTTCACGGTGATCCCTTCATCTTTACATGGTACAGAACAGCAGTTAAGTTTGGACTCACAAACAGAATCAGAATACACACCACCATACACATCACCACAAGCTATTGAATTGGTATTATAACTACCACCGGCTCCTATATTAGGAGCACTATAATAGGCTGTAAAAGTCCATGGATAAGGATACTGATATGTATTTGGATCTTTATAAATTATCGGTTTTTGGACGCTTTCAAATTGATAAGATACTCTAACCAAACCATCGTCTATCCTATCACCCCTATGATTCTGTATTTCTTTTGTTTTATGAATAAATTTAAATCTGTTTGTTTTATTCATATCACGCATAAAACCATTTATTTCTTGTTCTTCATTACCACCAAGAATAAGTTTATTACCATTTAGAACATTAATACCATCAACCTCTATTTCAACCAACGCTTTTCTACAGTCTTTGTTTTTTAACAGAATTGAGTATTCACTTCCAAACGGTAAATACACACTTCCACCATCACGTTCTCTTAATATTCTACCTTCATGTTTTATTACTGCTACAAAATTGTTTTTATACATCATTTTTCAATCTCCTTTTTACGGCCCGCAGAACAAAGGCCTATTTGTTTAAGTTCTGCTGGATTTAATACCTCTATTTATTTTTTTATGAATTCGACACGTTCTAACCACCCAAACGCAAATTTTTCTTGTGTTGGGCTCTGTGTCATATATTCTATGTAGTGCATTCCTTGTAAAATATTCATAAGTTTATAGACAAACGATTCATCCTTATAAGCTAAATAACTGTTTAAAGCTTTAAGTGTGTTTTGTCCTACCTGACCATCTTCAACTATGTCAGGATAAACAGTACCACTCTTGTTTAATAAATTAAGTGCGCGCTGTAAAAATTTTCCAGCTCTACCAACACCCATATTAACGCCTGTGTCGAACATCTCATTTGCTATTTTCTGAGAAGCTACTTCATCTAGAAGATTCACATCCCAAAAAGTAGACTTGTAGAATTCTTTTACTTTAGAATTTAAATTATCATCATTATAAGCTGTGTTTGGAAAGTCTGGTTTAGTTTTATATTCATCTACAATTTTCCAACCAATCCAAGAAGGATGATATCTACGAGAAATCCCCTTGTATGTTTCCCCACCTACATCAGTAGGATCATTTACCCACCCACCTTCATTTTTCATTGTTATGTTGTAAGCTTCTGTAAAATTTGCCATAAATCCTCCATAAAAAGCACTTCTATAATTGTATAGGTTAGTTAAATACTTGCTGCAAGAAGACAACCATGAGCCACAGCTTTCATAGGCTCTGCTGCACGTCTTACACTACTAATCCTAAATGGCAGCTCAACATTTAATAATGATTCTTCAACTTTCTTTACAAAACCTTCTGCCAACGTTAATCCGCCCGATACTACTATAGGAACTTGATTTCTAAATATAGGAAGTGTTTTCTCACGTTGTTTTAGTTCATACGCTATATTCTGTAATGTGTAATTAATCACAGACGTGTAATATACTGACACCGCTTCCATTATTTTAGAAGTAGGATTGAACAAATCCGTACCGGCTTCTTTCTCCATCTGTACTAAACTTGGAGATACATCAAGAGCATTACCTACTGAAAAATCTATAAAATCACCAGCTCTGGTGACACTAAATTCAACCAACGGATCTCCTTCATGCACTACTACCACATTTGTCATACCAGCACCGTATGATATACACACCCCTGTTAAACCATCATCTAAAAGTTCTGATAAAGCTATTGCAAAAGCTTCGTTTATGGGCTGTGCATTATAGCCCATCTGTTTAAGATATAAACCCATCATTTCTGTATGATATGAAATATCAAATGAGGCATCTATCGGTTTTCCTGGAACTGAATATATACACACATCACCTTCAGAACCAAGTCCTATAAGATTCTCTATAATGAGTTTTAACATAGGTAAAGAAGCTTTTTCCTTTGGTGAAATCACTCCTCTTTGCATAGGTCTTTGTGCCTTATCGTTTCTTTCTATAGCTATCTCAAGCGCATCCTCGCCTACAATTATAAACGAACCATCGGTGTCTACAATATAACTGGCGCCTCTTTTATCCAATGAAATTCTTATACTGTTTCTATTAACCTCAGTCTTTGGGATAATTCTATAAAAAGCATCCCTTTGCATTTTAAATATTGGTGTTTCATTTTCATCAGCATAAGCAGCTACAATCATATTTGTACCTATATCGATTCCTATTCTTTTTCCCATTTGTGTTCCTCCTTTGAACCACAAAGCATCCATAGTATCTTCCTATTGCCTTATATTTTTTGTTTGGGTAACGACCCTAAAATACCCTTTAGTTTATTAATTTTATTGTTCATGTTTTCCTTAGCGGATGAATCCTCTTTAACAATTATGTGTGTTTCTACTCCGTTAGCAGATTTATGATCTGAAGGATCTATAAAAACAGTTTCTATTTTTGGTCTGCTGTTTTCAACAACAACATCGGCTTTTTTATTTTCAGTAAGCTGAGCTACAGCCGTAGATAACATTTTTTGTAGCTGTTCGTCTGTTATGTTGCTGTTACCAGCTACATTACTAGTGAGCCTAAGATTTGTTTCTTTTAATATTTTATTTTCATTTGTTAATTCTCTTATTGTTGATTCGTATTTAGCTTTTAAAGCATCTACTTCTGACTTAACTGCATTAATAACAGCCTCATTAACCTGTTCCGCAGTATAACGTCCATCAGAATTGACTGATGATAAACTTTTGTTAACTTGTTCCTGTAATAAAACTACTTGCGATTTAAGACCTTCTACAATATCAGACTGTGCATCAAGCATCTGTCTTCTTTGTATATCTCTAGGACCGTTTGGTGTTAGTAATCTATTCTTTTTATTAGGAATATTTTTATTATATATCACCACTAACCTCTATTTATATGCACAGCATCAATCAAACCGTATGCTTTAGCTTCTTCAGAAGACATATAAAAATCTCTTTCTAAATCTTTTTTAACTTTTTCAACTTCTTGTCCTGTAAATTTAGAATAATCGTTTATCATTCTTTCATAAATCTTTACTGTGTGTTCATAACCTACTTTTATATCATTAAATTTACCACCAGAACCTCCGGATAATTCATGCAACATTACCTCACAGTTTGGTAATGCATGTCTTTTACCTTTGGTGCCGGCAGCTAAAATAAAAGAACCTGCCGAAGCACAAACACCAAAACCAACCGTAACAACATCAGGTTTGATATATGTCATAACATCGTAGATGGCATACATGGCAGTTACTTCGCCACCAGGGCTATTTATATACATGAAAATATCAGCAGAGTTGTCAACGGATTCCAAAAATAAAAGCTGTGCAACTACAGCATCAGCCATATCAGCGTCAAAATGACCTCTAATAAAGATAATTCTATCTTTAAGCATTCTCGAATAAAGATCATAAACACGTTCCTGATTATCCTTTCCCTTTTCTATAACATACGGTACGCTCATTTAATTCTCCTTTTACTTTTCTTATTGTTATTAGTGTTAATACTGTTATTTATATTGTTAGCTTTATATAGCTCCTACAAAAAGACGCTCATTCTTATTGTTTTCACGCCATTTGGCACGTGTTGTAGCAAAGTCATACACTTTTAAAAATGGAAAAGAGTTGTATAAATTTATAATTTCTTGATCTAAAACAATTTGTTCTTTATTAAATTTTGGCATTCCTACAAATGTATTAAAAATGGTTTGTATCTCTTCTAATTCGTCTGTGGTATAGTCTTCCATTATTTTTCTACCTTGAACTATTGACAATGGATATATATTTGCAGATATGGTGTTTGGTTTAGAAATTTTTGACAAGCTATTTAGAAAATAATCCACACTTCTTACATCATCTGCACCAGTATGTCTCCAACCAACTATAAAATTAAAATGGAGTCTTATATTATTTTCGGAAGCTAGTTTTATAAAATCCAAATATTCATTAACAGTTATTCCTTTGTCCATATATTGTAATATTTTATCAGACGGAAATTCTATTCCAACATCAAAACCTAAATGTTTTGTATCCAATGACATTTTAGGTATAGTGTCTGCCAAGGCTTTAGTCACTTCTTTGTCGCCCCTAATATATGTGGCGTAATTAACATCATCTCTGTTCTCGAATGTTGGATATAGTTTCTTTATTAAATTAGGAGACATAGAGTAAGCATGCATCCATATGTATTTTATATTTGGATTATTTATTACTGGAACTTTGTCTATATTTCTATATTTAACATTGTTTGTTCTTTTACAATAACGACATCTTCCCCAATAACAACCATAACCATCTATTATGGCTACACTGTACCCTATCGGTTTAGTGGTACTTGGAACCTCTATATTCCAATCTGAAACTATTCCATCACAAAACAAATCTTCAGCCTTTTCGCGTGTAAAATGGAAATTTGGAAGCTCTTTACCTATGGTTGGATCATAATGCAAAACAGCAGGACCTCCAACATTTATCTCTAACTCTGGAAATTGTTTTGCCCATGAATGCATAAGCTTTAAACTCTTTGTATACCACACAGACGCATATATGATACCATCAGTGGTAAACGGTGTTTCATCATCTACATGCTTCCAAACCATTTCACCATCGTTCTTTATTTTATTCCATACAAATGACAAACCATTAAGAAAATTTGTAGTCATATCATTGCTATATAAATAAGGTTCATCTCTATAAAATTGTAAAAAAAATTTTTTCATTCATTTTATCCTGTTGTTATTATAGAATCACACTACACTACTCGTTCATAAATACAAATATAATCATTTTATTTTCTATGTCAAGTAGTTTTATTAATTTTTTTGTGTATTGTTATATGACAATTCATCGATAAATTCTTTTATGACATTTTCTAATTGTAAAAAACTTTCTTCATCAAATGTTTGGATACTAAATAAACTACTAATTTTGTTCTGTAAATTGTCAAAAGAGCACATAACAACCTCACCTTTCCATAAGGTTGAAATAAAGCTCAAACAGTAGTTTGAATTTTTAAGTCTCATTTTTCTTTTGGCAACATAAATGTCAATATCACTAACCATCGTTTTTCTCACTCCAAATTTTTCTGTTAAAGCTTTCTTTATTATTTTATTAAAAAAGAAATTTCTGTATACTTTAGTATACTGTTTTCTATTCTCTAGTGTTATCTATTCTATTATATAGGATGTCCAAATTTTGTGGACATCGATGTCCAAATTTTGTGGACATGGCTTATTTTTGACACCTATCCTTCTAACTCTTTTAGTACAGATTCACCTATATTTTTTCTCATTACCGAGTCAAAATACAAGCGTTCTATTTTTGTATTATCGACTTCGTACCAGGTTCCAAAATCATACACCCTTATATATCTATTATTCCATTTTTCTGGTATGACTTTTATTACGCCTTCCTTTTCAAGTTTAACTATGTGATTATTTACGCCTCTTCTATCTTTATATCCAAGAGACTGAGCTAAACCGTCTTGAGTAAATCTCGCCACTATTTTGTGTTTGCCTAAATAATATTTTTTATATAAAAATGAAGCTATTTTGTTGTTCATGTCTGCTCTGATAGTACAACTAAATAGCCTCATCCAACTTTGTGCTTTTGATTGTGTTATCCATTGTGTAAACACATTACTTCTTAAAAATGGATATGTTACTTTCCAAAATGGCGCTTGATACTCTATTGGTACAGCTTTCAATATAAATTCTTCATATTCCTTATCTTCTTCAGAACGTTCCTCAACAAAATCATAAACTTTTTGCATAAATTTTTTAATCTCCTTTACCTATTATCTTCCTGTTAAAATTATTGGTCCTTCGTTTGTTATGGCTACTGTATGTTCAAAGTGAGCCGCTACTTTTCCATCTTTTGTTTTTATAGTCCATCCATTACTCATTCTTTCTATATCTGCTTTTCCTGCTGTTAACATCGGTTCTATAGCTATTACCACTCCTGGTTTTAACAAATAACCTTTATTTTTTTCGCCGACATTTGAGATAAAAGGATCTTCATGTAAATTCCTACCTATACCGTGACCACCAAATTTCTCAACTACTCCAAAACCATATTTCATAGCATGTGTTTGAATGGTGTTTGATATATCTCCAACCCTGCTACGAGCCACGGCTTTCTTTATTCCAGCGTACAAACACTCCTCCGTCACTCTAACCAGTGTTTTTATATCCTCAGAAGCATTTCCTATAATCTTTGTAAATGCAGAATCTCCACACCATCCTTTGTATAAAACGCCAAAATCAATACTTAACACATCTCCATCTTTAAGTTTAATATCATTAGGAAAACCATGAACAATATAATCATTGATTGATGCACAAATAGAATATGGAAATCCCTTATAACCGTTAAAAACAGGGGTTGCTTTATGTTTTTTAACTATTTCTTCGGCTTCTTTGTTTAACTCGTGTGTAGAGATGCCTATTTCTGAAATGTTGTATAAGTGTGATAAAACACTGCTAACTATTTTACAACTATCTCCAATTCTCTTTATCTGATCAGATGTTTTTAATATAATCATAAAGGTTATACTTGATACGGATTGCTCATAAAAAACACATTACCGTCTTCTATAGATTTATAATGACTACAGTCTCTTACAACAAAGTCCATATCTTGTCCAAGTACTAAACAAGTATGAATTTCAACCTGTAGTTCTTCGTCCTCTTCCAAATCATATTCGTCTTCTTCAATGCCGAAAGTTTCAAGATCTATGGGTACCACAAGTTTTGACATTCTGTGCTCACAATCTTTACATAAGGTGTCCTCTATAGGGAATTCGTCTGCGTGTATTATTCTGTCTCCATCGTGTGCCATAATACCTCCTATTCATCCACATTTGTCTTTAACTTATCACCATCACCCCTTTGTATATATGCTCTTTTTATTGTATCTTCTTCTTTCCCGCCTTTTATTTTTCCGGCGGATTTAAGTCTCTTTATTTTGCAATTAATACTTTCTTGACTCTTTCCAAGTATAATCATTAGTTCTTTTATTGTTTTAGTATCATATTGATCTATTAATATTTTTTCTTCACTGTGTTTCCAAACTCGTTTTCCTGTCATAAATCACCTCATTATTCGGTTGTTTTATTTTAATTGTATTCAACATAGATAACATCAAAGTGAATACTTCCTTTAACTCTTTTCCTTTGTTTTCGTCTTCTATTAAACTTTTCAAATTTGTTTCAATTTCATTCTTTAGTTCATTCCACATACTAATAGTGTCCATACGGTTCCTTTCACTCCTATTCCTTGGCTTCGTTTACAATTTCAGCACAAAACGGGCATACGTCTAGCCAGTATACCAAATTGCCTGGCGGATAATTATATTTAGCTAACGGTCTGTAGACCCACTGAGACCTAAAACAAAAAACACAGTACATCAGTATCCATTTTGGATTAAGTAGCGCCTCAGCGCATTCTAGGCACACTGGAACCCTTATTTCTTGGTATACTGCGTCCGTGTTTTTATCTCCTAAATGTTGACATAAATATTCAACCGCTTCGTGGTTTTCTGCTGGATCTTCTTTACTATGTTTTAGATGGCATGTTTCGTTTTCTAATTCAGCATGTTCTAATATAAAATTTAAATCTTCCGATGAAACATATGTGTCCATAACTTTTTACCCCGCAAATTAAAAAATGGTAGAATCCTGTAGCTTATCCGCCACCTCCAGAAGTGGACTTCTATATGAATTTTGTAATTCAACATACGCCAAATATTTATGTGGTAACACTCTTAATAGTTTTAATAAACCAGATTCTGATGGTTTTACTACATCATAAGTTTGTTTAATATCGCCCAACAATATTAGTTTTCCGCTTTCGCTTGGTCTACTTAACAACATACTCATATATGAAACATTAATCAACTGAACTTCGTCTATTATCATAACATCGTTATCTAATAACGATAATCCTTGTATTGAATTTAAAGCCAGTGTTTCAAATTTTGTTGGAAATACTTCTTCTTTAACAAAATCGTATGAACTTCCGTCTTTCTCACCACTATTCCTCGTGTTGGCATAAATGTAATACAACGAACTCATAAAACCTTGTAGCCAGTTTAGCATTTTTTCTCTGGTATCACCAGGCAACAGGCCTATATCATATTTATCACTTATACCTATTGGGGCGCGCGTGATAAAAATTTTCTTTCTGTTGTTTGCCAGAGCGTGTGCAGTTGCTAGCAATGTTTTACCTGATCCCCACCTTCCTGTAATCAATGTGTGTGGTGCGTTTGATAGTGAATATAGAGCACACACTTGATAACAATCACGTGCTTTTATTATAGTGTTATCTACATTAATTTCCCTATATTGCTTACAATTGTCTATTCTCTCACATACATGTGTCATAGGATTATTAGCATAAATCACAGGTTTGATTTTATTAATATCAATAATAACAAAGAACCAAGAATCTTCATGTAGTTCTCTACCGGCAAACTTTGAAAATAGTGTTAATACATCTTCATATGCATCTTCATCATATGTCTGATTGTATGCGAAGACATCATCAGACGATTTGGTTTGAAGATCATCCATGTGAATGTATACATAAGGTTTAAACAGATTATTTAAAACGACGTCGTGAAGTTTGGTGTTTATGCCTCTTGAATGACCGATAATAGACATAGATACGTCTTTGGTCATAACTGTTGCGTTATGCTTGGTTGCTATATCAAGTATTGCTTCATCGTTCGGCTTAAGCCTATTCTCGTCAGTATCAAATAAAACCTTTTTAGGGTGTTCTTCTAAAAATTTAAGAATTGAGCGTATTGCATTTCTGGCACTATATGCTAAATCCCTATTAAATTTGTGCTTATCAAGTTCTTTTAAAACGGTTATTGGTATTAAAATTTTATCATAACTTCTAGACAACTTATAAATTATTTCGGCATCATCCAAATACAAATTTGTATCAATAAGGACTGTTTTGTCCATAATTATCTCTCCTTATAGAATGTAGAATGATTTAATGTATATATTTTATTTTTAAGAACTTGTATTAGCACCCCCATTGTTATTTTTATTGTTTAACCAGTCTGTAAATTCTTTGTCAATCAATAAAAAATGATTTGAAAACCAAAGTGTCATGAATTGTTTAAACACGTTTACTTGTAACTTAAATTTTTTTGAATCTCCGGAAAAATACGATAACAGAAAACTAAAATCAAGTAAAGCGTGTTTAAGTAAACTATGTTCCTCTTTATGTTCTGTGTATTTTGATAACGGATATTCAACGGACATCATTAGCTCTTCTTCATCAGAAAAATGAGTAGCTGAATAATCTATCAGTGATTCCAAAATTGTCAATACACTACTATCTGTATTTATACTATTAACTATATCTATTAATCTGTGATGTTGCTCATCTATAAGTTCGTAATTAGAATTCCAGGAATCGTTCCAAACTATATTCGTCATAATTTATTACCTCCAATGACAATTAGAACTATCTTTCTAAAAACTCAATGTTAGTAACAACTATAGAAGTATTATTAAAAAACATTTCTTTAAAAGTAACACTTTCTGGATAATACCATGGTAAATCTATTACTTGTCCAGAAGTTATTGTAATTCCAGATATATCTCCAATAAACGCATGACTGCCTATTTGTGTGGTGAGATATAACCAAAAAAGAGTATTAATAGTACCAGTAAATGTTATTCTCATTTTAGATGGTCTATATCCATTTGCCCACGTTGAGCCGGTTTTTACTGATAAGAACAAATCCCCAGATGTTCCAGCAGTCCAAGCAGATCCAGTCCAAACAGCATTAGCTGGATTACTATTTGCTGGCATCCATTTGGTATCATTTAACACAGATGTCCATACTGGTATTTTCAGATAATTTACAAACAACATTGGTCCTACATTATAGTATTCACCGGTTGTATTGTTAGACATTATTTGGGCATTACCAAAGTACATACCGTCTCTTCTAGTTGTTGTTGGTGTTGCGTTTGCTACATCATAAGCTGCTTCTCTGAAGCACACTTTAGGCACATCTCCCATTTTACTAATTAGATAAGAAATACCACCACTATTAAATGTAAATGTGTTTATATGTACCGATCCATCACCATCAAACTGTACCCAGGCAAGAGTATCATTTGATAAAGAAGATCCATAGGAATCAAAATCACTCATGGTGGGTGGGCTGCTTTGGGTACCAGTAAATAAAGCTACAGAGGTGTCTGAATATCCATATCCTCCAACACCAAGTGTAACCGATTGAACAGTTCTACCTTCCGTTGTAAAAGATGATAAATCAAATTCAGAAAAAGTACGAGCAACACCATATTCATTATCTCCACCATATCCAGTATATGAAGCCTGTGCTATACCATTGGCTTGTGAACTAAATAACTCAGTGCCTGTGGTGGCATCACGCGCAGCTGAAAAAGTTGCAGCATTGTTCCAAATTTGGCTATCATTACTAGGATTGCTAAAGAAACGAGCAGTATGTAAAGACGCCTGTTCTTCTGGTGGTAAATCATATATAAAAGGGTAATCAATAGCATCACCAGATGGTGGTGAATAACCACCGGCAAAAGCAAAACTTACAGCATTTCCAGCAGGCGGAGAATAATACATGAAACTATGTACATAACGTTTTATACGTACCATAGTATCTATAAAGTCTATGTTAATAGCCAATACTTTATTTACGTTGTCTATAAGCAGAGACATGATTTTTGAAATATCTGCCATTTTTATTTTCTCCCTTTATTTAATTTTTTTTAATTAACACATCATCTAAAAAATTTAAGATAAACCACCATGGCAATCTGAACAACCACCATATCGTGATCTGAGGAATGACATATCACCAAAGTCTGTAGCATTTCCAACGGTTGCAATAGTGATATAATCAATAGTGTTATTATTAGACGAATTATATCCTCCACCAAACACCCCTCTAGTGCTATTTGTGCAAGCAGCTCCGTTATATCGTGCTATTGTTAAATCACCAAAATCAGCAGCATTTCCTGTTGAATTTATGGTTACATAGTCTATGATATTAGATGTCGAGCTTCCACCAGCGAAAACGCCTCTTGTTGATGAGGAACATGAGCATATGGCAGTTCTGGCTGCAGTTAAATAACCAAATACTGAAGCATTGCCTGGGGTGGATATAGTAATATACTCCACTTTATCAGTAACACCAATAACAGTACCTCCTCCAAACAATCCTCTTGTTGGTGAAGCACATCCAGCCATAGCTCTTGTTGTAGCAGTTAGATCTCCAAAATCGGTTGCGTTTGATGGAGAGGCTATTGTAATGTAATCAATAGTATTAACGTTGGCGGTTAGTGTACCACCACCAAACACCCCTATGGTATTATTTGAACAAGCCGCGATATAGTTTCTTTTAACACTTAAATCACTAAAATCTATAGCATTTCCAATCGTAGCAATTGTTATATAATCTATAGTATTAACAGATGCTGTTGTCCAACCTCCGCCAAATATTCCTCTTGTAGAAGAAGCACATCCTGCCTGACCATACCTTGTTAGTGACAGATCCCCAAAATCTGTGGCATTTGCTGTGGTAGATATTGTTATATAATCTATATAGTTTTGATTTGATCCGGTCCATCCTCCAGCAAACACTCCCCTATCTATTCCTGCTGCTTCTTCGGCAGCAGTTTCGGCCTGAACGGTTGTTCCATAGGAAGTTCCAATGGTGTTAACCGCATAAGCCCTAACTCTATAACTAGTTGAACTTAATAAACCCTCTACTGTTTTTGTGTAAGGGCCTGTTCCAAAACTACCATCATCGTAAGCCGTTGAGTTTGCTGTGGTTGGATCACCTGAAGTACCAAGCATATAACAGAAACCACGTCTGGTACAGTTGGCGCCGCCCGTATCTGTTATATTACCATTACCAATAAAACTGGAACTAGTTATAGATGAAACTGCCTGAGTAGTTACTGTTGATAACACAACATAACTAATTGGATCTACATATCCATAACCAAGAGTTTCGCCGTCTATTTTTCTAGCTAAAATTAACTTTCTTCCTCCTGAAAGATCATTTACTTCGTACGACCCTGCTCCACTTATTGTAGTATGTTTCTCTAATGTGTTATTAAGTTCGTCAATTACATAAAGTATTGCTGTCTGATTTTTTGTTCCAGAAATTTTATAAGGCATTTGTTTTGATCTCCCTTATTCAAGTCTTTACACACACGCTTTATTTTTTAACTTTATTTAGTTTATCTAGTAACGACACCACTTTTGGAACAATTGGTTTATTGAGGTATTTATTAAATAAACCATTTAATTGATTATTATTAACTTCAAAACCATACATACCGTTATGTCTTGGTATTTTTGAATAGTCGGCATATATCTTGTAACCAAGCTGTCTTAATCGATAACACAGATAATAATCTTCTGGTAAGTAATTACCATTTACAACACCTATTTTAAAAACCTCATAATTAGTCTGTACTAATTTTTCTCCCCGCGAAAAACGAGGATTGTGCTCATATTTTTCTGAGACAGAAATTATATCTGTAACGGCTTTTCTAGATAACATTAAAACAGCATTACCTATATGTTCAACATCAGCCAAACCGGTTTCGTCAAATGAAAAAACTTTACCAACATTTAAGACCGGAAGTCCTTGTTCGTCGTATCCTTTAAGAGGTACTGGACAACCTATAACATCCACATTTCTTTTTAATAGTGCTGGAATAGTATCGTTTGATAATTTGATATCAGCATCTATATAAATTAAATGTGTGTACGACTTGTTTTCATTAAAATAAGAAATTAAAGTGTCCCTTGCTTTCGGTACCAACGAGTTATTCCCTATAGTTACTATTTCAACTCCTACACCGTGCTCCATTCCACCTCTTACAAGAGCTATCATTGAATCCAAATAATCTATATGTACCATGCCCCCATAAGCTGGTGTAGCTATCATTAAATTTAATTCCATTATAAAAATCTCCTTTTCCTATTTTAAAGAATTATACTAAACCTCCATGACAGTCTGAACATCCGGCTATCTCATCCCTTGCTAGTGTTAAATCTCCAAAACCAACCGCATTACCAACAGTGGCAATGGTTATATAGTCAATGACATTACTAAGATCGCTACCGGCAAAAACACCTCGAACACTATTAGAACACGCACCAACAAACGCTCTACTAGTAGTTAAATCTCCAAAATCAATAGCATTTCCAAGTGTAGCTATTGTTATGTAGTCTATAACGTTAGATGTTGTTGGACCATTACCACCAAACACGCCTCTAGTTGAACTAGCGCATGCTGCTACATACTGTCTTGCCCCAACTAAGTCACCAAAATCCACAGAATTACCAGTTGTGTCTATGGTCACATATTCTATAACACCTGCAGAACCACCAGCAAAAACGCCTCTAACACTACTAGCACATGCTCCAACGCCTGTTTTAGTTGTAAGTAATGATCCAAACGTAGTAGCGTTACCTAATGAAGCTATTGTCACATAATCAATTGTGTCTACTACATCAGAGTCTGTATCACCGCCTGCAAAAAGACCCCTTGTATTATTTGAACAGGATCCTAAATAATATCTACCAATAGTCAAATCACCAAAATCAGTCGTATTTCCAACTGTGGCTATTGTTATACACTCAATTACATTTGTGGCCATCCATTCAAAATCAGCGCCACCACCGAAAAGACCACGGGTATCACTAGCACAAGCCCCGGTTGCGACTTTTAGAGCAAGTGTATCACCAAAATCAGACGCGTTTCCTGTAGTTGAGATAGTTATATAATCTACAGTATTTACAACAGTACCAGCACCCATCCCATCATAACCACCAGCAAAAACACCCCTATCAACTGAAAAAGAATAGCTAATTGGATCCACATATCCAAACGCGAGAGTCTCTCCATCTGATTTTTTAGCGATAATTAACTTTTTTCCTTCTGATAGTGAATCTATTTCATAAGCACCAGTTCCACTTATTACAACGTATTTTTCTAATATGTCATCAGCCTCATTAATTACATAAAGTGTAGCTGTGTCATTTTTTGTTCCAGAAATTTTATAAGGCATTTAATCAGTCCCCTTTATAGTGATCTTTATACATATACCAGTCTTCGTGTAAATCTTCTATACCTATCTGTTTCAATACCTTTTTATATTCATCTTTAAACTTATCACTTATATCTTCCAAAAACTCATGAAGGCTGTCTATACTTAATAACTCATCTAAATAAACTTCCTCTTTACTTCTTAATTCTGCTAATTTTCCTGAACATTTTTGAATATATTCAGCTGTTAAATCACTTGCCATCATTGGATGAATTCCAAACTGTTGTAAATATTCGGCAGTAGCCATTCCTATTCGCCCGCCGGTCAACAAATCTCTTAGTAGAAGCAGAAAACCCATTTGTACATGATGCCTAACTTCTGCCTCTTCTAAATCTCTTTCATCCCAGTTTTCAGGTATATTTTTATTCTTGCATATCTGTAAATAAGATGCTTGAAAAGAAGCAACATCTTTCAGAGCTCCTTCTAGATACAACATTGAATCGTGTATCGTGGTAATAAGCTTTTCCATTTTTATTTTTTTAAGATCCAAATCAAACAACAAGTTAGTTTGTGTATCTTTAAACTCAACCAATTCCTGTGTTTTGTTGTTTTGTTCGGCTTCTAATATAGATGTGGCTACCACATTAAGTTTGTTTTCTACTTTATTTATTTCATATTTTATTTTGTTAAGTTTAACATAGTTTTCTGCTATTTTAAATCTATTTTCTTTTATAGCCTGTCTACGATTTTCTATTTCTGACAAACACTGACGCACTATTCTCATAGGTGAAATACCGTTCAACATAGTAAGAGTCATTAATCTGTTTGTTGTTTGTGTGTTTTTCCTACCTAATGCGCGCGTGGCTCTGTTGATTTCTGGCATTCTTTCGGCTATGATTGCTAATTTACCTTCATCAAAAACATGAAATTTTGGTATCAGATCCATTCCCTCTACAGCTCTCGTTGTTATCTGATTAAACACATTTGTTTTATCAAGTAACGATGTTAAATGTGTATTAGCTTTATCAGTAAGATCTAAACCATTCCTAATAATTAAATCCAGACTATTATCTTGATCCATTATATAAATCTCCTTTTCCTTCTTTTATTTTAATTGTAGTTATTTTATTTTATGGATTTGGTGGTTGTGATGGATTAGCGAGTATATAATCATACTCTGCTATTTCTTCAACAGTTGCTTCTCTATTATCATATGTTGTTAGAAATTCAGGATCTGTTTCCAAATGTGTTCCCAACGAAGCCGTAACAGGGAATGTACCTTCTTCACCTATCCAAACAATACTACCATTAGCCAACGCAATACCTGTTGAATTTTCAGGAGCCATTTGCCCTTTTGTTAAGAAAACCACTCTATGTTGTTGTGCCATGTGTAATCCCCCAATGTTGTGTTTTTATTAAACAGTCTTTGTGTCTTTTTTAGTAAGTTTAGCTTTAATCTTGTCCCATAGATTTTTAACAAACACCGGCTGGGGGAAAAGATTCCAGCCTACTAAAAGACCTACTATAAAAAATATAATAGAATATATCATATTATATGCACCTCCTAATTAGAATTTACTGAAATATCCATATCGTATAACGATATGTTTCGAGTCATCTTTAAATAAATCAACATGCTACTAATTCTGTCAATAAGCTGTTTTTGTGTATCATCCAATTCTCTCTCTATGTTGCTAATGATAAAATTAGAGTTGTTCCAATAATATTTAACAAAAGAATCTGGAACTTTTGGATGCTTCAATCCTATTACATTACTTAATCTATCGCACAATTTTATACTAAATGCTTTGTTTGACATGTTGTTTATTTTATTGGTCATATAAATATCTGCGCCGAACTTGTCTTTTTCAGAACTATTACTTGTAAGTTCAGCAACAATTTTCATAACATAACAACCAAACAACTGCCCTATTTCGTCTATACTTGTATCTGTGTCCTCAACCGTGTCATGCAAAACAGCGGCTATAAAGTCGTCCTCTGTTGAATTTGGAGATGCCTCCCATAACAACTGGGCAGTTTCCTCCAAATGTTTTACATATGGTTCACCAGTAAAACGTCTTGTTTGATTAGCATGCTTTTTAAGCACAAACTCATGCGCTAAATGTAGTTTATTTTTCATAATAATCACCTTTATTAAATTTTGTATAGTGTTCTATCTAATAGGCGGTTAGATTAATAGTCTGATGGTTTTAACATATTTATTGTTTGTGGGCTTAACATCTTAAGAATTTTTCCTGGATGGGTTATTCCATCATATTCACCATCCACTACAACAGACCCACATATATTACACCATCTAATCACATTTTCTTCACTATCGTCTATAACCTGTCTATAAATTTCTATTAAATTATGATCACCGTTAAAGCAATTCAATAGACTACTATTTTTTTCTACAATCATTAAAACCTCCCATCTCTTTAATTGTATTAAAAATTTTCTTTGGGGCTTCGGTATCACCATCCACGTTTGTATAATTGATGTTGTATTCTTTTAATATGTCTAAGATCCTGCTGTTTATTACAGACGCTTCATCTTCAGTTTGTACTCTGCCGTATCCATGATATGGTTTTGTCCTGTGTATATAAAAATTAATATTTTCAAACGAATCGAACATTTCTTTAATCAGTTGCTTAAAGGATGGAAAATAATCATCTGAAGCGTATATTGAACTAAGGAGAATTGGGGAATCTGTTACGGCATAATCTACCTGTCCTCTTAATCTATGTAATCTTCCATATTGTTTAGATGATATGTATATTTGATTATCCCCTGCCAATTCTTTTGTGCGCCCAGCATACACAAGATCTTTGGCAAACTCGGTCACAATTTCTACACTATCTATTATATCGCTATGTAGTTTCATTAAAAAAAATAATCCGGCTGCGGTTGTCGACTTACCGGCGCCTGGGGCTCCAAATAAATTAATAACTTTCATTTATTGACACCTCTTTAAATACCTCCATAAATTCAGAATCTAACCAGTTCTTAAATTCAGGTAACGTCATCACTTTGATTATCTTATCCGTAGTTTTTTCACACAGCTCTTTAAGACAGTCAAGTGCGTCAGGATTACAACCGTTTCCATCTATGATAATGATAATATATTTTTCCTTCCCGACCAACGAATCATAAAACAGAGCCAGTAGTTTATCATCAACAGATCCAGAAACGTTTTGTCTTCTACACTCTATTCTTATAGGTTCTCTACCATTAATACAAAACCAGAAATCATATTTTCCATTTCCACCATGCCATCTTTTTTTCGTAACCTGTCTCACAAGAAGCCCTTCATAACCACCATTTACACAATAATCGGAATAGTCTTCACGGCCACAATCATCCATGACTTTTATATTTTTTTCTAAAATCAGTTGTTCAACATCATCCTCCAACTTCTTACCGGATAAATTAGCATTACCGCCTTGTGTTGTTTTATGTTCAAAAATATTACCAAAAATGGTGCATGCATAACTCATTCTAAACTCTCCCTTTTCCTTTTTCATAAATAGCTAACAACTCAACTACTGGTTTGCGACCTTCTCCTTTTCCACTAATAAATCTATTAACATTTTTAGTTATTATTCTGTCTGCGTTATTATATAATTCCCTAGTTTCTTTTGTATCATGATTTGATATCAGAAACCTACAACAGCTTTCTTCCGCCAGTTTTGTTAATCTAATGTGTTGCTCCGCTCCAAATCCTTCGGCACTATAATCTGTAAATTGGGCTGTAGCTGTTAACGGTGTGTATGGAGGATCTGCATATATAACATCACCGGGTTTTGCCATTTGTATAGTTTGTTCGAAATCCTGACAATAAATATCACAAACTTTAAGTTTCTCTATAAAAATTAACATTTCTTTTTTTGGAAATTGTATAGAATTATATTTTCCAAACGGAACATTGAATTCGTCTTTTTTATTATATCTACAGAGACCATTAAAACAATGTTTGTTCAAATAAACAAACAGACATGCTTTTTCAAAAGCGTCGTCAGTTTTATTGAACTGTTCTCTAAATTTGTAAAAAGTTTCCTTGTTGTTGAATTCTGGTTTGAATAGCTCTTCCGTTTTTTTTACAAAATAGTCGCCATTATTTTTAAGCTCTTTAAATACGTTAATTAGATGACTATTACAATCCCCTATAATATAACTGAGTGCTGGTATATTTACAAATACCACACCAGACCCAACAAATGGTTCTATTAGTCTTCCATTCAAAACACCAATGGTTTCGCTTATTAGCGGAGCGCTTTTACTTTTTCCGCCAGCCCATTTTAAAAATGATTTTATCATTTACTAATTATAATACCTTTTTAGTATTTGTCAAGTGTAAAAGATTTCATTTCTATTAGTTGTTCTCGTAACTCAGGAATCTTGAACACTATTTCTCCGCGAACACTGGATAAAGACCTATCACATTTTGTTTCAGTTTCATGAGGAATAACAGTGACATTTAATTCATAAATCTCTGATACAAGTTTAACCAAATCGTGTTTGGTTATTTTAGATGGAGATGTAATGTGTTTTACTCCGCGCCAAAAAAGTTCTTCTTCCATAATCTCATCACACAGTTTGGCAAACTGTAAACATGTAATACCGTTCCACACATGATTAGTATAACCAGAAACTGTGTTGTTTTTGTTGGATTTAATCCATTCTATTAAAGAACGTTGTTGATCAAGCTCCTCACCAATAAGAGATGTTCGTATTATTGTGATATTACCTATTTCTCCTTCTGATTTACTTATACCATACAAATCTTTTGCAGTATGTACATGATTCTCATTATAATTTCCTTCAAGACCATCATAAACACAATCTGTACTAACGTGTATAAGTTCTGCTCCAACACGTTCACAAACATAAGCAAGTGTGTGTGGAAAAACAGTGTTAACCGCAGTGAAGTCTTTTTTTGGAACATCGTTTCTTTTGATTATGCCTATACAATTTATAACCACATCTCCTTCATTAAAATCTACATCTAATAATTTAGATTTTAATTCGACACTGGAAATACATGAGGCATCTATTTCAGAACGAGATAATCCTACAACATCATAGTTTTTTGATTTCAAATAGGTATAAACATACCTACCTAGCATTCCTTTGTGACCTAATACAAAAACTTTCATACCAAAAATCCTCCCTTATTAAGAAGCCCTGTTAAATATTCCTGATCTTTAATATTAGTGTCTGACGAAAATCTATCGAAGGAAACCTTGTTCATATTCTTTATATGACTATAATCTCTTGAAATTTTTAGTTCGGGCATAATGACATAATAATCATTGTTGAAAACATAAGATCTTGAAGACTCATGTTCAGACACTAACACCTCATGTATCTTCTCTCCTTCTCTTATACCAATTTCTTCTATAGTTGTATCTGCGTCTCCATAGTGATCTATAAGTGCTTCTGCTACATCAGATATATTAAACGATGGCATATTCATAACAAACGTTTCCCCGCCCACACTAAATTCAGCAGCCTGGAAAAGTAATGAGATGGCTTCCGAAAGCGTTAAGAAAAATCTAGTCATTTCTCCACATGTAAGTGTAATCTTATTAAATTTCTTTATCTGGTCAATGAACAAAGGAACAACGCTACCATTAGAACCTAAAACATTTCCTCCCCTTACACAAACAAAGTCTGTACGGTTTGTTAGATTGTTGGCTTGAATAACTATCTTCTCACCTACTGCTTTGGTGAACCCATACAGGTTAGTGGGGGATACTGCTTTATCGGTGGATACATCTACAAACTTCTTTACCTTGTATTTCACCGCTGAGTTGACCAGGTTGGTTGTTCCTATAATGTTTGTTTTTATAGCTTCCTGTGGTTGATTTTCACACACTGGTACGTGTTTTAGGGCTGCCAAATGGAAGACACAGTCGATTTGTTTATTGTTAAATAATCTATCTACCGCGTTGGTGTCCCGCACGTCTCCTATAACGAACTCTAACTTATCGCTCATAAACTTTCTTTCCATATTTACCTGAGCCAGCTCTCCTCTGGAAAATAGGATAATTTTCTTTGGCTCCATAGTAATGAGCTGTTTTGTAAGTTCCTGCCCCCAAGACCCAGTTGCTCCAGTAATTAAAATTGATTTATTTTTGAACATCATTTCTTCCACAAACTCCTCCATATGTTACTGTTTATAATTATGATTTTTTGTCCAAATACCAACAAAATAATCATTTGAAACACCAGACACATCGAAATCATTGATAGTTACTCTGGACCATTCCACAAAATCATCCAGCAACCACAACGATTTATGTAAATCATACACATTTGTGTAACACCATAAAGTAGGATCATTGACATTGTCAGAATTGTCTGTCCACCATAAAGGTGTTAATAACAAAATTCTTTTTTTTACTATCCCCATAGCCTGTTTTAATATTTTAATGCCTCGGTCTTTAGTTAAATGTTCTATAAAATCCATCATCAATATAATATCAAAGGTATTGTCTTCGAAAGGTATGTCTTCTTTTTCTAAATCTATCAAAATATCCGGATTGACTTTATCCCAAGCATCTATAGTAACAACCTTTTTACATCTAACGTATTCTTTAAGAACATTTGAGTATGCCCCAATACCACAGCCTATATCTAAAGCACTGTCGTTTCTATCAGCATTTAGTTGCACAAATTCAGCAAGTGAGCCATAAATCATACTATATCCTCAACATATTCATAAGATGTTTTCAATTTGAACAATTCATTTAATTCACATACATCCATCTCATAATGTCTTTTTTTTGCTGCACTGTCGTAGATAATAGAATGCCCAACAATGGATTCGATACTACTAATTGTAACTGCACCAACTCCACCCATATTAAATGTTCTATTGTACACATCTGTAGACATCAGGTCTTTTATTATGTTAGCTACGGCATTTCTGGTTATGAATTGAATTTGACTATCACCAGATATAAAAAGAGGGATGCCTTTTAAAATATCATTTAAAATGCCTATTTTCATACATCTGTCAATAGTGGCAGAACATCTAAAAATTAAATAATTGTTTGAATGTCTTCTTATTATTTCTTCCGCTAAAGTTTTATTAAAACCATAATGACTGTTTATGTCATATGTTGCAATGGATGACATAAAAACATATTTATCTATTTTAAAATCGAAAAGATTGTCATAAACCAACAAGGCCGAACCTTTAAAGTCTTCTTGGGGAAATTTATTTGCCCAATAATTCTTATTGTTGCCGGCCATATTAATAAACACATCAAATGAAGTTCCTTTATATTGTAAATAATTATCCCTGGTTAAAGAAACCACCGTATGATCTTCACCAAGTACTCTGACCATCTCACTTCCAAGAAAACCATTCGCACCCAATACACCTACTTTCATCTTGTGTCCTCCATAAACTTAAGCGGTACTTCAATAAATTCACAGTTATTAACCATACCATATAAATCAGCAGTGTCTATAATTTTTTCACTTAGAAAAATATTATTTAGTTCGACAGGTGTATAATTAACATCACGGCCTCCTCGATTTGGGACATCCTGCTGGACTCTGTTAATTGAAATATTAACTATCGGTGAATGTTTAAACGCTACAATGTGTTGTTTGTTCCATTTATACCTATTAGTCATCATTGCAGATTCAAGATAATTTGGTAAATCGAATTTAATATTATGTATCATATGTCTTAAAAATTCTGTTTTATAAACCATTCCACCGGCTTGGTATGGATAACCCCAGCGACCAGGTATGTTATAAGTAGTCCAATTCCATTTTAAATAATCACCGATATAAATAAAATCGGGCTGAGGTAAAACAACCCCATGATGATAACTGATGGTAAGATCACTTGAAAATCTAAAATGAATGCCTACTACATCAGCATCCACATATTTGGAAACATCTGTAATGTCTGTATGTCTTATGAAGACGTCGTCATCACAGAGAGGCAGTATATGTTCTGTTGTACTTGCCTCAGCGGTTTGTTTTAAAACATTGTAGAAAATACCTCTATCCTGTTTTATAAATTCTAGTTCCAAACCATACTCTGTACTTTTTATTTTATCGTACCCATGTTTAAATTCTTCATTAGACCAGTCCTCTAGTATGGATATTTTATGAGTATTCATAAAATTATCCTTTATACTTCTTAAAAGTAAATCCAACTGACAGGCCCTATCTTTAGTATAAATTATAACATCAGTAAGTTCATTGTACATAATGTTATTACTCCTATATCATTTCATTTTAGTAAGTTTATAACTAGGCATACCATCCACTACTATATCGTCGAATCTATAATCTTTAAATTTAGGCTTAATAAAATTATTTAAAAACATAGTACCAGTTCTATAATTTTGAGACAAGTCGTCATCCTCAATTGGCCATTTCTCAAAAACTATGGTTTTAATATTTATTTTTGATAAATCTATAGAATTCAATATTTCATAATCCAAACCTTCCGTATCTATGTACAAATATTCTATATCGGTTATAAAAAATTTTTCGCACAAAGTATTGAATGTCGTAATTGATACTTTTTTAAAAGCCTTATCTTCAGAAGGTCTTGTTTTTCTATTTATCAGTGTAGAGTGTCCAGATTCTGGATACAAGTACATAACAGCGTCTCCGTTAATTAATGATATACCATGTGGAACAATTATTACTTCGTGATTATTTCTTAATTTTTCATAATTGTTTGAAAGTTCTTCTAATAACTCAGCATTTGGTTCTATTAATAATATTTTTATTTTTTCATCTATATGTTCAACCATTTTTTGAAAGGAATCATTTCCTATATTTGCACCTATCTGTATATAAATTTTCACAATAACACCCCATTAAATTAAAATTTATATTTTTCTACACAATGCTTAATAACTTCTTCAGCTTTTCCAATATCGCCTATTTCGTTAGTTAAATTCCATTTGTAGGCAGAGTTAATCATGGAATTATATCTTTCTTTGTCGTTTGACAATTCTATAAGAAAAGCTGACAAATTCTTTAAATCGTTATTAAAATCTCTAAAATCAATAAATAGTTCTTTTGGTACAAGTTCCTCTATATTGTAACATCCATAATAAATAGCTACTGTTTTAGCTTTAAAACAATTAAATAATCTTTCTGTAATATGATCATAGCTCCATAATTCATGATACGTACTTTCAGGACACCAACAGAACAAATATTCATTGATTTTCTTTAAATTTTCATAATGTCCTGGATTAAATGATAAAGGTGTTTGACGAGATTTTGGTTTACCAAATGGGGTTGTTTTACTATAGGTGTGTAAAATTAAAAACGGTTCTGTTGTTAATCCACACATCACGTCGTGTTTCAAATGATTAATTTCACCATAATGCTGCATTTTCATATTATACACTGTTTGTATTGAGCATATTCCTTTTATTTTTTCTTCATAAGAAAGAAAAGATTCCAACCAAAAATAATCACACCAATTAGTCACCCCTTTAATTAAATAAACATTCAATTCAGGATGCAGTTTTTTAAATTTAGAATTAAAAGTAATCATAGCATCATATTTTTTTATATATTCAGGATCATAATTCTTTGGTATTGTTATAACCCCCTCAGTAGTAAATAATATATTCTTACCACGCCTTCGATCGTTGCTATTGTTATTCCAGTCAACAACATTAAAAGCCACGTTTGAATATTTCCGTGAAAGATAACCAAATTCATCTTTACAACGCAGATCTATATTTTCTACACCTCTGTTGATTATCATTATATAACACCCTCTATTTCATTATACGGAGTCTTGTTTATGATGTGTGTTGCAGTTCTTTTTTGTTCTGTTACGTTAATCTTCATATCGTTGGCCGGATTTATGTCGTTATAGACGTATAATATCTCATCTACAAATTTATGATGCTTTGCCCCACACATTTCCAACAACGGATATAAATAGGCGGCGTCTCCTGTAACTTTAAAATATTCTCCATTTTTATCTCTTAAGTCAGCGTCATTAATTCTATACCATAATTTATTTTTAAAGGTCCTTAAATGACTGGCACACCATTCTGCCTTTCTGTATTTGCGTGTGTCAGCAATAGGTCTACAAAACTTACCATAAGAGCCGCTTAGTGGTATGAACTGGCCATATGTCATATAAATATTTTCATCTTGGTATACACCATTTAAATATGTTAACACTGTATTGTTGTATAAAAAATCATCACCATCAACAGTTACTATGACGTCTTCTGGGTTGTGGGAAAAAAGCTCTATTCCTTTAACTATGTTGGCTAAAGCCGAGCCAACACGATAATGGTTTTTACAAACAACAAAATTATAGTTATTTGTATCCTGAATGTTATTTATATTATTATATGTGTTGTCGGTGGAACAATCGTCCATTACAACCAATTTATAATTAGAATAATTTTGAAAAAGAATCGACTCTATACATTTTTTAATATATTTTTCTGAATTAAATACCGGAACCACTACTATAAATCTATTATCCACTAGTTCATCTCCTGTAATTCTTTAACTATTTCAGAAAAAGTTATTTTGTAATTTCTATAATTATTTTCATCCAAAACATTATTATGCTTTTTGGAAAGTTGATGACCGCCATACCAATGGTAGCCTATAGACACAGGATCAAATTTGTTTATGCCAACCGGTGTATCGTAAACTGATTGTATATCAAAACAATCGTAGCAATATACTAATTCTTTTGGTATGTTATATGCTTTTGCTTCTTTGTATTTTTTATTTATATTTTCAATGAGCGCAAGCGGGTTGTTTTTTATACCAAAGAAACTATAAAGTAGCATTTCACCATAAGCTTCCCATTCATTATTATGATTCCAACCAATCACGGATTTTAATAAATCTATATAGAATGGATTGCCTTTTTCAGCCCCCAAAAATCCAACAGCTGCGTATTTTTTGCAGGCGTATATAATAGTTCCAGCCCCACTTTGTGTTATTTGACTATAAAAATTATCTATCGGTCTAAAATATAGAATGTCCATATCAGAGTAAAAACCACCATCGTTATATAATTTATAATATCTATAAAGATCGCTTTCATGGATAGGAGTAATTGCGCTAACTTTAGATTCAATACCATCCATGTATCCAACGTTCTCAATTGAAACATTTAGTTCCACTATTCTATCGAAATAGTTATACCCTTTATAGCTTGCAAAATCTCGTTGGTCGTCTTTTTGAATATCCCATTCTTTATTAGATGACACACATAAAATCATTTCCCAATCTGGATTCATTTTCCTAAATGAATATAATGTCATAAAACGCATCCAAGACATATAAGGTCTGTCCCAATAGAAAAATATTCTTTTTGGTATCATAATTAATTTGTTCCTAACAATATATTTATAACTACATCTGACACACCATCTACCATATAATCGTTTGGTGGTGTCCACGTGTTATTTCTTTTTAACATTACGTTAAACGCACCCATAATATTCTCACACTTAATGCCTGACAATATGTTAGATCCACACTCTATAGTTTCCTGTCTTTCGGTTGTGTTTCTGATGGTTATGACCGGAACCCCAAAAATACAGGATTCCTCTGTCACGGTACCACTATCACTAATAATAAGTTTAGCGTTTTTTTCAAGTTTAACAAAATCGAAGAATCCAAAAGGCTCACTAAACATAATATCATCTGACATATCTACATTAAATTTAATTAACTTGTCTTTAGTGCGCGGGTGTAAAGAAAATACAACTTTAAATTGTTTTGATATCTCATTTATAGCTTTTATTATATCAGACAATGAATCTAAATTATCAACATTCTCCGCCCTGTGTGCAGTTACTAACACGAATTCTTTTTCTATTAAACCCAATGCATTTAAAATATTACTTTCGTTTATGTTGTGTTCATAAAACTTTAAAACCTCGTAAATAGGATTACCTGTTTTAAAAACATTATTCTTGTGAAAACCTTCGCTCAAAAGATTATATTTACTGTTCTCCGTATAAGGAAGATTATAAGTAGAAAGATGATCAATAACACGACGATTGGTTTCTTCCGGTACTCTCTTATCATAACATCTATTTCCAGCCTCCATATGATACACATGAATTTTATACCGTTCCGCTATGATGGAAACCAATCCAGAATTAGTATCGCCTAATATTAAGACCTTGTCTGGTTTTTCTGTCATCAATATTTTTTCAAATTCAATTAAAGCGTTACCAAGAAAATTACCAAATGAGCTCCCGGCCATTTCAAATGTGTAATCTGGTTTTCTTATTTTTAGTTCGTCAAAAAATTTACCACTCAAATTATAATCATAGTTCTGATTTGTATATATAAGTTTGTGATCTACAAGTTTGTCAAGTTTGTCTATTATAATACAAAGACGAATTAATTCCGGGCGTGTGCCAACAACAGTCATTATTTTCATATAACACTTTTCACCAGTTCAGAAAAAGTAGTTTTATACTTAGTATAATTACCTTCATTTAATAAATTGTTGTATTTTTGTGCTATAGCAGAACCGGCATACCAATGATAGCCTATTGATTTTGAATTAAAACTATCAACAGCGTACCCATGTTCGAAGGTATTTTTAATATTATTCCAGTCGTATTGATAAACCAGAAAACTTGGTATTGAGCAAATATTTAAATTGGTGTATTTACTTTTTAATATCTCACTTATGCTATTTATAGATTTTTTGTTCTTTTCTATTTCACAAAATTGATAAATAAGCCCAACACCAAAAGCCTGATAAGAACTTACTGCTGTTAGGTTTGTAGCATAATTAAATAAATCTTTGTAAAATATATTATCTTTTTCTGCTCCTAAAAATCCTATAGCCGCATAACCACCACAATGGTATAATACAGTGTTGGTATTGTTATCACACAACGAACTATAAAAATCGTTAATCGGTCTAAAATATAGAATGTCCATATCAGAGTAAAAACCACCATCGTTATATAATTTATAATATCTATAAAGATCGCTTTCATGGATAGGAGAAACTATGTTTGCTTTAAAATCAACAGGGAATTCCACCGTCTCTGTTTGTATAGACAGTTCTGAAATTTTGTCTAAATAATTGTTTCCACTGTAATTAAAAAAATCCTGTACTTCTGGAGTGGCCCAGCTTTTCTCTGTAATCGTATTTTTAGATAAACATAAGACCATCTCCCAATCTGGATTGAGTTTTCTAAATGAGTATAACGTCATATAGCGCATCCATGATAATACTGATCCGCTCCAAAAGAAATACATCCGTTTAGGTATCATTTATAAATTATCCTTGATGGGTATAAAGCTGTTTTTAATCTTATAATTAGGTAATGTACAAAGTTTCTCATATAATTTTTTATTTTTAGCTTCTTTTACTCTTAAATCAGATATATGTTCTAGTACCGATTCATGAAATTGGTGTAAACAAAACGGCTTTTCTATAAATTTAACTTCCATTTTCTTTTTCATGATTCTCACCGCAAAATCAGTATCATCAAACGCAAAACCATCAGCAAACCGCTCATCGAAACCTCCTAAGTCGCGCATGTCCTTCATTGGCATGGATACCAAAAAATTATTTAAACAACGCCGATATGTTGGGTGAGCAAACCACGTATCATAACGTCCACCACTATCACAACTCTTGTTTGAAAAACCACCTATGGCTTTTGTTGTGTTGTTCTCTATATCTTGTAAAGTTAAATTAAAGTTAATGTTTTCCAGATTGTTAGACGATGTGCGACTTAATGAGTAACACGAGAATACTAAATATTGATTGTCTTTTGAATTGTTTGCTACGAAGTTTAATACATCTCCCATGTGCATACATTCTGGGCTTTGTAGTATTATTATGTCCCCTTCAGCCATAGCTATACCCATGTTGAAAGGTATACAAGGGTTTATGTGGTGTTTATCGGCCGGCTCGATTCTTTTTAGTTTTACAAATTTAAATTCTTCAGCCAAATCTTCTATCCTCTGCCTATAATCACTACCATCATCAACTATCACATATTCAAAGTCTTTAAATGAAGATTTGTCCATTACTTTTAATGTTCGCCATAATTCGTTTTTACGATTAAAATAGGACGAAACTATAGATATTTTCGGCATCCTTCTCCTTCTTTAATTTTCTAAAATTAAATTACCATCCCAAGTATCTAATTTTGGATCAAATATAGAATAGTCTTTATAAACACCATCTAATTGAGCTAAAACATCTGGATTATAAATACCTTGTTCAAGAAAATCAACTCTTTCTTCAAATGTTTTTAATTCGGGCGGAAATTTTCCACCCTGTCTATTAAATCCATAAAATCCTACATGTAACAATCTATAACATAAAGACGAATAACCATATATCTCATTACTGTATGAGGCATAGTCAACCATTCTATTCATTAGACCATCCCAATCTAAGTGAGTAAAAGCATTTTTTTCAGTATATTTTGCATTGGGGTTATTTTTATTTAACGCGTTAACTTTCTGTATTGTTGATACCCAATTGTTATAATATCCAGCATTAGCATACTGTAGCATGTGTTTTATAAAAAACTCTTTGCTTATTACAGTACCAGGACCACATGAAAAATCAGTTTGTTTAAGTATAGTTGGATCCCCAAAATCTTTATAACCCCACGTGGTGATAACTGAATACTTTCTATCTTTTACTAAGTTATGCGCTTTATTAACAAATTCAAAATATGATTTATGTAAAACAAGATCGTCCTCCATGTTTATAACATACTCTGTGTCCATCGTGCATGCTTGTTTTAAAGCCTCCATAATATTAGCACATACTTTGTATCTTGTTGGGCGGGCTACAACAACATGCTTGTATTTGTAATCTTTTATTATATCAAAACATTTATCACAAGTCCCATGATCAATTGCAAATATAGTATAATAATCATCATCAAAATGTTCTCTGGCTTTTTGTTCATATTTAAGAGCAAGATAAAGCATTTCAGGTCTGTTGAATACCGGTCTAACTATAACATTCATTTTCTACGCCTCGTTTAAATAACCTTGTTTAATTACTTTTAGTGTGAAGTTAGAATCAAGATTTTCATACTCAACTTCATACAAACCTACTTTATTACAAAACTCATTTAATAAAGATCTATCAAATATAACATAGTGGTAATTTCCTGGATAATCTTGCCCGCCAAAAATATGCCACGATACAAACTTACAGTCTCTTGTTTGAGCATAATGTACAACCATCCACTCAATGTTAGGTGTTCTTATTTCCATAATACCACCAACCTTTAAAACCCTTGCCCATTCATTAAGCAAACTTTCTGTTTTACTAATTGGAAAATGTTCGATTATATCGCTTGCTAAAATATAATCAAAATGTTCGTTTGGAAAATCCAACTTTCTAACATCCCCTACAATCTGAACATTAGAAAGAGCCCTGTTGTCTAGATTAATACATTTGTATTCTTCGTTAGGATAAAAAGCATATGTTTTTTCCCCACATCCTACATTTAAACATAATTTGTTCAAGTGTTATCTCCTATACTGTTATTATACATTTTATAATAAGCACTTTTTTGAAATTGTCAATATAAACTCATCAATTTAGTCAAAAAATTCTTTAACCTCAACACCAGTAGTCCCTACTTTTCCTGCACCGTATTCTGTTGGTTTTGATGCATATCCGTTTTCTTTGTCAAATGAAAACCAAATTTCTTTATAGTTAGTTTCTTTTTCAATTGGAAGTCTCTCGTTTATAGGCAAACGGTTTGCCCAATAGCACCAATCTAAAATAACTTGTGTATCATCATCCCTAATGTACGTACAATAAGCGTGACCTCCCTCTGCAACTTTTCCAGCTACTATTTTTACTTTCCAGTCAGGAACTCCTGCTATTAAAGATAATGATTTTATTAATAAACTTCCATCTTCACAATCACCAAGCAGCGTACATAAAGTTTCCTCTGGATTTTGCCAATATTCGTGTTGTCTTCTTGTTTTCTCGTCACCTACGTATTGTAAGCTATCTATAACCCACATCAATATTTTATACATTATATCTGTATCGGTGTACGCTCTTAAATGAAAATGATCTATATATCTTTCTAAAATGTAACTCTTATCAAAAATAAATGTTCTTACATCTCTTCTACAATTATCTTGTGCTTTATAGATTATCGGATGAATTGTAAATTTAGAACGCCACAAAAGCTCTCTTTTTTTCTCATCTTCTTCGTCACTCATTGTATTAATTCTCCTTTTGTTAGAATTTAAAATACAACTAGTTGACCACCTCGAATTCCGTTACTGTTATTTCACAATATCCTATACATTTTTTGTTTTCCTCATCCGCCACACATGTTGTACAATCCCCTTCTCCTGGTACTGGTGGTGTATACATAGTTGGTCGTATCCACTGTTTTAGACACATCTTTCTCACCATTCTTAAACTCCCCCACGTACAGTATTTTAAAAAGATCAATCTAAATGATGATGTTATAAGAAAACAAAATTAATTTATAATCTTTATATCCTCCTTTTTTACTTTACAATAACCCACATTTGGTCTAGCTATCATATCATTAATTCTAACTCTACCTCTATTGACATATTTAATACCTTCTTCTCTTGTCTTTACTAAATCATAATGTAATAACCAGCCAGAAGCGGTTGCTGTTTGTCTTGCTAAATTTAATCTACCTAATTTTTTACTCATACAGATTCCTTGTTTTTGTCTAAAAACGCATCACAAAAACCATATTTATTTCGATCAATAATTTCGTTTGGTATTTTAAGTTTTCTGCCTAATTCCTTCATGATTATTTTTCTATCTATTTTAGATACTTTTTTAAATAGTGGAATTTGTTTATAAACATCTATTAATGAATCATTTAAATAAGGTAGATATACTTCTACTCCGGCGGAGTTTTTATTCAAAGGCACTAAATGATCTGGATATAGCCTACTAAGATAAAATTTATATGTTTCAGGTGACATGTTCATATGATCATAATAACCGCACATAAATTCATCTATACCATTTCTGTTCGTTGTACTTTGTTGTATATCTCTTTACCTTTAATATCATATCTATGTTCCTCCTGTCTTTCTATCTACTATCTATCTACGTTTGGAGCTAGAGGCAGGAATTGAACCCGCGACGTCCTCATTACAAGTGAGGTACTCTTCCAACTGAGTTACTCTAGCATTTTTTTTTAAATAAGAAAACCACTATGTGTTTTTATTAAAAGTTCGGCTTGATCATAATTTAATTGTGAAGGAAATCGTATACTGTCGTCTATACCAGTTTCTTTTGCTAAAGATTCAAAAGTTCTTCTTGACTTCAACAATAACTTTAAAATAGTTTTCAGTTGTTTTTTGGTTACTGGAAGTTCCATATACACAACCCTCTCTCACTTTAAATTATTTATCTCTCGTTGCAACATTAAATTTTTATAGATTAACATACACATTAAATATAGATTAATTACATGTTCCCTATTCCAATTAAACTCTTCAGCTGTGTTATTTATAAAAGTACTTTTTTCGTGGGTTAGATATGTCTTAAAATTTATTAGATTATCTAAGCTTTCTAATATAGCATTCGTTATATTGCTCATATCTTCAGGATCTGTAACTTCAAAAGCCACAAAAATATCTCTAATAATTTGATAAACTAAAGTTTTTTGGTGCTCTATTTCTGCAAAATCCTTTATGTGCTTATCAACACTCATATATTAAACTCCTGTTTTTATTAAACCCATCTTATTATTAGTAGGTTACTTTAATTGCGCGCAAAACCGGTTAAATGTTAAAGTTAAGAATCTTTTTTTTAATTACAAATAAAAACATAAAGCAACCATGATATACACCACCACCACTCAGTGATTTCTTTAACAATAGGTTGCTTTAAATTAAATCGATTGGTACTACGGTATTCAGTTTTTCCTTTTTTGTTGATGTCTTCTCTTCATTTGTTTTACTATCTCTTTCATAATCGTCCTGTACTCTTACTATATCGTCTTCCTCTAAATAATCACCTATTTGAATTTCTAATATAATCAACAGCTCATCGTGTCTGTTCTCTATTCTGTGTAATGCTCTTTTTGCCACGAAAAATGAATTTTTAGGTTTCAGCGTATACATTTTTTCACCAAGCCGTATCGTAGCAGTACCTTTTAGCACAACCCAAAGTTCTTCACGTTGATGATGATATTGTAGTGATAAACGATGTCCTTTGATTATTCCTAATAATTTAATTTTGTATGATTTTCCATAATCAACTACTGTGTATCCTCCCCACGGTTTTTTTACCACATTATTTGTTACATTGTTTTTTATTTCATTTCGTTTATATAATTTAGCCCCTGCTACTAAACCTATAGCTAACATAACCAACGTATATAAAATTATTGTTATCGTTGCCATTTTAACTCCGTATTATATTAATAATTAAATTTGAACCTTTAAAGACACATCTACAACAGTGCCGTTTTCATTGCCAAGTGATGTTTCTACTAATATGTTTACATCGTATACTGAACAGTCAGTTAACTTTTCAAAGTTTCTTAATATGTTAAGTATTTCGGCTTGACTTCTGTATTTTAAATTTTTTATTTCCGTGCTATCCATTTGTTTATTTTTTTCTCCTCATTTATTGTATTAGGTGTTATTTTTATACAGAACAAAACCCAACAGTAACAAAACAAATAGAACAAAGCAATACAACTCGCCATAAATAAAAATTCACCTATAAATTTATAATTAATGTTTGAACATATATTATAAAACAGCACCATTGGTTCTTTAAATCCAGTTATTAAATCTTGTATATTGTTTTCCACTAAATTTACTCCTTATATTAACTGTGTTCTTATTTTAGCCAACTCCCAAACATAATCATACAAATGAAGGCCTTTGCTTGCAGCTATTATTTCTCCATCCTCAACACCTATCTCAGCGGCCATATATTCCTTTAACATTTGTATTGCACCTAGATTTGCAGGAAATCCATTATATAAATCCCAAGATCTAAAATATACCATAAAATGTAATTTTCCATCTCTTATTCTGGTATCTATACCTCTTAAACACGGTGGATCTCCAAGATAAATGGTTGATGGATCTCCAACGGTCATATAGGCCTGGTTTGTTCCGTACCCATCTTCCTTATACATCCTTATAACCTCGGCAATCTGACTTTCCAGGTACTGCCCGTAGGTATAATCTTCATTAGGGCTTTTTGCGGAGGTCATCAGATATGGTAAATACTCTTCAAGATATCCTTCAGCAACAGGATTTGGTATATTAAAATGTGCTGGAATGTCAGGCAGTAGTGGACGGGTTCCTGGATATCTGATGTGAACAGTAACGTAATCAAACTCAAGCCTTTGTTGTCCTTCAAAGCTGCCCCTATCTATTACATATTTACCACCATAAGTTAAAACTGCATAAAGACATTGAAACCAGGCATCAGGTAAATCTCGTGCTGTTATCGTCATAGGATTTAACATAAAATATAACTCCTTGTTTATTCTTGCGATTTAGCTATATAATCATCACATGCTGATGTAAACATATTATATATTACATTGTCGGGTCTATCTACTGGTGACCAATTATCACACTCACCATAACGAACGTCTTCTATTTTACTTAATGTTAGACGTGAATATGTGCAAGTAAAACAACATCTAAACACTATATCCTGTACAAAGTTTTGCATAATTATTAATCACTCCTCTTTACCTAATAGCTTATTAATGTTAGAACTTGAATTTAACTTTTCGGTACCACCACAATCAAAGATCATTTTCACACCATAACGTTCACATATATTTGTTTCTGGAACTCTCGTTGAACAATTTCTATCACCGCCGTTTGCAAATATTAATTCATACCCGTTGTTAGAAAACTGTTCTGCTATTTTTGTTACTGTTTTACAGACAGTCCTGTCCTCATCCTTAGATAGATACACCATGTCTACGTATTTTATAGCTTTAACTATATTAACACGTTCTTCTTCATTCATTATTATTTTGCCTTTTTTTAGAATTTGTTGAATATCGTTGTTAACAATCACACAAACCAAGCCACCCATAGCTTTGGCTGATTTCAACATCTCAATATGTCCTATGTAGTGGATTAAAATAACCGCTAACTATAACTATTTTCATATTATTCTCCATCAACACTCATTAGCTTCATAGAAATTATCTATTTTAATATCCATAGTTTTTGGTCTGCATGAAATTCTTAATTTTTTTGTTTGATTGTCAAACGTAAAAAATGGACAAACATCTGAACATCCTTCACTTCCACCTTCAGGGCATTTTTGTATTATACCGTTTTTTACTAAATATATTATTTCAACTTCCCCACCAAACTGTCTTCTAACTTTTTTGCCAATTGAAAAATACACAGTAATATACCTCCTATTATACAGTTTTGTATTTTGGGTCTGTCAACACATCTAAAATAGCCCCGACTAGTGCATCAGCAACCTTCATGTGTACCGGCAGTTCGTCATAAGAACACATGTTTGGATCTGTTAATTTTTCAGCATCATAAACAGGACCATATACCCAGCCATCCCCCGCGCGCTTAATGACACGATCATTATGTGCTTGTTCAAATGTTATTTTTTTTGCATCTGTCATAGTTCTTGCCTCGTTACGATCATTAATCATTTTAACCATGGTTGCTTTTGTATGGGCTGAGGCGTTTTCCCATGGAACCACAACCTCTGTTAATCCTTGTGTTTTCATATACTGACGTAATGCTTCATAACACACACCAGCTATATCAAGCTGTTGTACATGTTCATGCATAAACTCTGTTACGTTTCCATAACTGCTCATAATAACCTCCTTAACATCCTGGTTCATCATCTATTGTTGATTTATCTTCGGTTGGTAAATCTCTTGTACGTAAACAATAATCTCTTCCCTCTATCAGAGCATCTATAAAATCCTGTATATGTTGTTTGTCTTTTAAAATAAATTCACTGTGCATTTCAATATAACCAGTAAACAACAACTTAGTAGCATCTTTGAATCTGTTCCATATTATTTTTATTCTGTCTTTTATTAAATCTACCAGTGTATCGTCATCACACCTAAATCCGAATTGTTTTGAATAGTTAATTTTTCTATAAAAATTAAGAAACAACATATTACATTCTTTATCGTATTCAAATTCTATTGCCGTATCGTGACTATCGTCACAACAATCACACATAATGTTGTACCATATAGAGGTGTCGATTCCGGGAGAATCCCATCCGTTCATGTGTGTAACCTTATTTCCAAATTTTGATTTAAATTCTTCCATCATTTTATTCTCCTATAACGTATAAAGTGTTGTTTCTTCCTCTATGGTTATAAAATCACCTAAATGTTTATTTATGCAGTTCTGACATAAATCCATGCTTAATTTTACACCATCTCCAAATATAGAACCATAACCACACACTGTTCTCCACCTCATCATCTCTTGCATTTCTATTAGATCATCTATGCGTTTTTTACAACTATTACACACATAGGCTTCTATTACTATTATATCGCGTTTTTCTGTTTTTAATATTTCCATTTTACCATCCACCGTCGTTGTCATATTCTTCTATGAAATCTGCTCTTAATTTCTCAGATAGTTCTCTCATCTCAATTTTACATTTCCTTTTACGGACAAGATAACCAACAAAAAACGAAAGCAGATTAGTTAATAAAAACACTAATGCTATTTCTGAAATAGTAACAGTACTCATCTATTAACACTCCTCATATCGCACTCTAAGTATGAACCAACAGCATCAATTAAAAAATCATCCCAAAACCTGGTATCTACTTGGTCTGGTAAATCGCTGTTTTTTGTCATTAATTCTATTTCGTCCATTAAACTATTCAGTACAGGTTTAACCTCGTCTTCGAAATGAAGTTTACCATTCTTAACTTTTTTAATGAATTCTGCTTCTTTAAGTGGAAATGTTAAATTCCTATCTACCAGTATTTCCTTCACCTGGTATGCAGCTTTCAGTGCATGAGAAACAGCCTTCCAGTCTATACCTTCATTCCTTGAAGCTTTAGTTGCTCGTACACCATAATCTGTATATATTTTTTCGACCATGTCGTGTAAATAACTAACCGCTGCTGTTTCATGGATTTTTCTATCACACACTTCATACATTCTAATACCATCTTCATTTTTAGAATGTTTCACTATGTGTTCTCCAGAAGGTAATGTGTCCCACACGTCTCGCAACCTGGTGTTTAGTGGAATGTTTTTACAATAATCTAAAACTGTTTTAGCTGCATTTAAACGATCACCTTTAACACCATATCTGGTCGCCTGAGTTCTGGCAAATCCTACTAAGGCAGTCAAATTCTTTGTATAGAATCTGTGTCTTTCGGCTACCATTCTTCTCCATAAATCCGAAGAAACTAGAACCATATCTTCGGGAGCATGGAGCATATCCAAAGCGACTGTCTCTCCTTTGCCCGCGAGCGTTAAAAAATAATGTAGAGAATAGAATTCTAATTCAACATCTCCAGCATCGTTTCTACGTGTATCGTCTTGTTTAGTGTTATAACGAATCGATTTTTGTATTCTATTAAGATATATAAACTCTTTAGATGGCATATATACACCTTTATAATCCTCATCGCTACCAAAACCAGAGGTACCATAAAGCCGCGATCCAAAAACTGTTTTAACTATAATATTCATTTTTATACCTCGTTTATTGCATACTGGAAAGGGATTTCACGAATCGTTCCAGTCTGATGAGCTCTGTCAGAACCGTCTATCCTTTAATTGTGTTTTTCTTTCCATGATTTAATAATCCATATATATTACTGCCAGTTGTACATACTACCACTATAAACATACCCCACAGTGCACCGGTATATGTTGAATATAACCAAAATGGTTCAGACAACAAACCAAGAATAAACCCTAACCTATATTGTTTATGAGCTAAGGAAAATAGAGACCACACTGTTAGAACAGCTATTCCTACCTGAGATACGTGTTCTATAGTCATTTTAATCCCACCACGATCTTAAATGTTTAGTTAAAATATCAAATAACAATTCTATATCTTGCTTAACCATATATTCTTCTTTATCCAACAATAATCTATATTCTCCCAACGATCTAATTCTGTCTTGTTCCGTTATAACTTTTGAGTGTGTTATTTCTACTTTGTTTCTACCAGCATCCCCATCTTTAATAAATTTTATTTCTGGTTGTCCCCATTTTTCATAATAATTCTTAAAAACTATTTCGTGATAATCATCTTTTATTATCCTGTCTATAATATTAATACATAAATTCATTTTGTCAACATGCTTTTCAGCTTTTATTTGATGGGCTTCTGTCTCATAAAACTTAACCATCTGTTTTAATTTGAATTTAATTATTTCAAGAAAATAAACAAAATCCCACTGCCTGTCCGACCAAATAACTGGAAACCAGTAAATCAAATTTTTGATGCTGTTTACAGTTCGTCTAAAAAATCGATCTATAGCTCTATCCGCGTCGTTTATTCTGTCCAACACATCCTGTTTATTCATATTTTTCCTTACTTGTTAGGCTGTATTATTACTACAGGCGGGCAAGATTTTATTTTTTTCTGTAACGCCTCTTTTTCTTTTACAAGACTTTCATAATCTTCTTTGAGCTCCTTGTCATTAGGATAAGACCTTATAAGCATCTTCATTTTAATTATCATATCCATATTATTTTGAAGCCTGGTAATATCTTGATCTAACTCTATGGTACCTTTTAATGATTGTATGGTCTGTACTGTTTTCTGTTCGGCAGCGTGTAAATCGTTAGCCACCTGAACTGTTTTAGCATAACGTGCATCCCACACAAATATACCTATAATAATTGCCATGGCTCCGGCAATTGTTTTAACAAGTGTTCCGCTTTTTAAAAGCCACTCTATTAAATCTTTAAACATATTCTTTCCTCCTTTTTACATATTTCTTATTTTTCATACTATTTTAATTGTTTCTCCCAATTTAGTAATTTTCTTTAGTTTTTTTATTTCAATTTGACTGTCGACAACTTGACCCTCAGTAGAATGTGTTTTAGACTTCTTACTGATATTTATAACAGCCGGCCACTCAAGTTTTTTACCACGCATAGGACAATCGTGTGGAATTGGTTTATAGTATGAATTAATATCATTAGCAAACTCGCATGGTGCTTGACTATATTTATACGGGCATTTATCACATTTTTCTATCATAATGATTTCTCCTATTGCTTTCTATTTCTTTCTTCTTCACATTTAGCACATAGAGTAAAAATCCAGCCCGTTTTTGTTTGAGAAACATTTTCTTTTGTTCCACACTTTTCACAAGTCTTATATGATTCTTCTTCAGCCTCGTCTATTAACTTACGAACTTCTTCAGAACCACCGTCTATATAAAATCTAAGACCTCCAAATTTTTCTTTAACTTGAGCTGCTTGAACGTCTGGATCTGTCTCAGTTATTTTTTTACTTAAGTCATCTATAATATTAAACCATCCATCTCTACATTCAAATCCCCAGCACATGCAAGTGTCTCGCATTGATAGATAATACTGACGATATAAGTTTGGATATTTTTCTAATAAATATTCTGTATTTTTTTTATTCATTTTGCTTTCCTCTTTGTTGTTCTCTTTTTTAATAATTTTTTGTTTCCTTTCACAGAATTGATGTTGTTCTTACAATTACAACACTCATCTGGTGGGCAGTCGTTACATTTTCTTTTATTTTTTATTTTAGAGACCATATTCCTCCATATCTAACTCAAATGATTCATACATATCTATATGTTGTGGGTTAACGTCTTTCGTATTCTTTAATGTTTTTACAAATTCAATGGCAGATTCTATATCATCATAAATATTATAACAAGCTCTAAGACTTCCTTGATGTGGTATTTTCCATGTTACTATAAAATATGGTATAAGGCTGTTGATATAATCAAAAGCCTCCTTAGTGGTTTTACCCTTCATATTTTTTCAACTCCTTCATTATTCCTCGTTTAATCTTCTTATCTTCTAATAAATATAAATAATCATTATGTATTCCAGTAAACCGATTACCTATAACCTCTATATCAACCATCCACTCCCAAAAGGATCTATAATGACCTCCCCTGTAATTCATAGTTAAATCCTGAGCTTCAAATCTGGCACCGTCTTCAAAAAATCTAACTATACCAACTACTTTACCTTTATTTAGCATCCAGTCATCTGAACAAATGTCCCCATATAGCAGAAAATCATCCTGGTATATTTCCTTACGATTTATGTCTTTCTTTCCAGTATACATCATTGGTACTAAACAATGTGAATCCTCATAGTGATATAAATCCAGTTTCCATATACTCGATGGAGGAAACATCTGTTTTTTCTCGGTGTGATAAAATCTTAATTTGTAATTTCTGAATTCCATACCAGTAATCACCTTACTCTTGACAACACCAACAATCAAAGGACATACGGTGTAAGCACACCCGGTGTTCATAGCTACACAATGCCCATCACGATTATCGTCACAACTAAGCTTATATTCTTTATTCCATTTATTTTTATTCATTTCCAATTTAACCTATAATAAGTATAACTATTATGATTATAATTAACCACATACTTTGCCATATCTCTTAAATCTTTTTTTGTCAGATTATGTTGGTACTGTAAACTTCTTTGTATTTCTTTGTTACGTTTAATCACCTCAATCGCCCATTCTGGAGTAATACACAAAGCCTTTATTATATCTTTTGTATCAATTAAATATATATAATAAATTTTAGCTTTGTTTTCTGATGGAATCATAAACATGGTAACTGTTTCTTTTAACCATTTATACATTAATATTTCAGCATATCGTATTTCGTTGAACCAAGCAGAGCTGTTTCCTTTTTTCAGTTCAATATATGTACCATTATATTCACAATCACAATAACGTCCTGATTTATAATTAAAATCAAGATTCATACATGCTTCTTCTTCATAATATCTTGGTTTAGAAATCCATTCGCCTTTTAATTCATAAATCTTTTTATCTAAATAATTATATAATATTTCCATAAACTGATATTCATTCCTCTTGTTTTTGTTCGTTTTTCTGCTCCGCATCATAAACTTCTTTTGCCTGTTTAGCCAAAGCTTTACCAACAAGTCCCAGCATCTCAGGAGGCCTGGTTAACCACCATCCAGGATGTGGTATCTCCAGTGCTTCCATAAGCGCTATAAAATGTGGCATCGCTATATCAGTCTTTTCTTGACCCAGTATACTTCTTGCCATCTCTATTAGTTTATCGTTTGGTATTACAACTTCAACTTCTATAGGGCTTGTTTCGTGCTCTGATCTGACTGTAATACTAACCTCATCAGTAATAGTATATCTATTAATAGACACAAAAGCAGGATAATAGGCATCACCGACACTTGTATAAGCAAAAATATTATCTTTTATCAATTTAATCTCCTATGGTTTTGGAAAAACTTCTCCAAAAAATCCATCTATTTTTTTATAACCGAAATTGTCATCCTTATCGTTTTTAGTCTCGCTGTGTTTTGACCTTTGTATGTGGTACCCTGGTAACATCATTGAAACCATATATTCCATTAATAACTTTGGATCCAATTTCTGCTGTCTATAATGGTCGGACAGTAATTCTAGCTCCGTAATTTTTTTGTTTATCAAAGTATTGAATAGTTCCCTAGGATCACACTCCTTTTGATAAGCCACTATTTTGTCTATTAAATACACAGCCCCATATTTATTTATGAGCTTCTTCAATATAAAATCTAACATATTAATCCCCTTTACAATATTCTGGATTTTCTACACTTTGAACAATTTACAATAGTAAAATACATACTAAATGTACCTTTATCTATATATTTAGTATGATATTTTTTATGAAAACAAATACACCATAACCTTTTTAACATTTAATTCTCCTACTAAACATTTTTACCAGTCCATCTTCCCTGACTTCAAACAAGCTAAACCAAAAATACCAGCAACTATTACATCCTTCAATTCATGTTCCATCGCCGCATAATCTTTTTCATGCATAGCGTCTTTAAGTTCTATAATTTCTTCATCTATAACACCTCTAATTTCATGTATTGATGAGAAAGAACCATACCCCTTTTCTTTAATACGTTTGTCTAACCAGTTTACAACCCGTTTTAATGTAGAATCTATTTCCTTAGTAGTTATTTGAGGTCTCATAATATTTCTCCTTTTATTGGTTAATAACAATATAATCACTAAAACTACTTTGTCAAGACTTTAACAGAAAATAATTAAAAATTTCGGGCGGGCGGAAACAACCACGGTGTAGTGGTATAACGGTATTCTATACTAGTGTATTGGTATTCTCTGTTCCAGCATATCGATGGTAACACAAAAACATAAAGAAAAGAGAGAGAGGAGAGGATAGGGAGGGGAGGACAACGGGATACCATAACTGGTAGATGGGGATGCTAGTAGGATTGGATGCTGGTAGAGAGGGGTTACTGGAGGAGGGTATACTGGTAGGAGAACGGGATACTGGTATGATGGTTAGGTTATTATACTATATACCATTATACTATTATTACACTATGTTATACATAATGGTTGACTGCCTCAAAACCTCCCCATTTTGTGTGAGCAGGAGACCGAGGCTTCGATAGGGTGAGTAAACGCTTTACATTTTTTATACCCCCTACCCTGGTTCGACTTCTACTGTGTTACGAAGTGCTAAAAGAATTTCGTTCAACAGTTTAATGATACAATCAACAACCACACAATAACAAAGGAGGTCTTTATGAACAATTTATTACAAATTTTTGAGCAGGTTTTTGAGCAGGTGGCGTGCGTAGTATGTGGCAAACCATTCGACAACTCAGATTTAGAGAGGGAAGATGGAGACTTGTTAGATACACACTGCCATACGTGTGCTTTCTGGACACAACACATCGTGCTATTTTTGAGTGGTGACCCAGCCATAGTTATAGTGGATGGCGCTCATTATAGACTTGGCGATGATAGTAATCGCTTAAAAGGACATGGTGGAAGAAAGTTCATCATTCATTACAATGATGGTAGAACAATAACCACCAATAACTTATGGTATCAAGGAATTATCCCTGATAGATTTAGGAACACCTTAAAGGATAACGCAACATTCATACCATATAAGCTTTATGGATGGGTTCCTGATGAGCCTGATATGTGTGGTTGTGTTCACCACCAATAAATACAATAAATGTCCTAAGCATGACGTTAAACTGCTTGGCGTCGGGTGCTGTTACCGCATCCCTGATGAATAAGGCCTATGGAGGGCCGAAACGTCAGTAACAAAATAACCATTTAACAAAGGGAGATACCATAATGAACAACTACGCGTTTGTATGGCTATTCGCAAGACAGCACATCTGTGCATATAAACCACTCACATCTTCTACAGTGGGTAACAGTTCATTAGAATTACTTACTGTTCTTGAACATGAGCGGTTTCTTGCTAATCAGGTAAATGCGTCTGGTTTATATATTAAAGGACCAAACGGTCAATTTTGCTCGCCAAATCTTTTAATAAAATAAAGGAGGTTATCATGGAATATATAGGTTGGTTGTTTACTGTAGTTGCGGTAATAGGCACCTATGTTAATGCTAAAGGCAATCGTTTGTGTTTTTACCTTTGGGTGATATCTAATATAGGGTTCATTGTTATAAACATCGCAACAAAGGCGTATCCACAGGCAGCACTATTCACTTTTAACCTGTCTATGTGCTGGGTAGGCTTACGTAATTGGAAGGTGCAGAAAATACAATAACTAAACATACGGGGGCTGCGCATCCAATACGCAGGAAAGAGGTGTACAATGTATCTATCAACTAAGGAACTCATCGCACTTGCGATGGAACAGAACAACTTGGCAAAAGAGTATGTTATTGAAAAGCAGAGCAACAACAAGCTTATAATAGTAGTAGTTATTATTATGTTAATACTGTTATGGACATCGTTAACTGCTGCATCAGACAAACATACATCACTTTACATGGATGTTACGGTAAAGAGTGTCGTTAGCGTAGTAGATATAGACGGTGCTCCAGCAGGGTATATCTCTTATAACGTTGAGTTTGTAAATAATGTAGGCGATATCTTTAGATTTACTGATGTCACCAAACCATTCAAGTATGGGGAGAGAACCACCATTGAAGTTGTAGTTGACTTCAAAAGAGGTGTTGATGGTGTAGAACTATTCGAAGTAGTGGATATGTTCTATGTTGTTCAGAATACACGCTTCATATATCCTAGCAACAACCCAGAAGAATGGAAGATGTTTGTTGGGTTAGGTGTAATTATATTAGCAGTGCTATTCGGCGGCTTCCTGCTCGGCCGAATAAACAATAATAAGCCAAGACCAAACAGACGTATTACAACAATTTAACCAAAAACAAGTTTGGCAAGCCTATGGGTGAAAGCCCCAAAATATATCCATATACGCCGAGTAGCAAATTAGACCTCTGGGACTAGTAGGAGGCACAGGCTACCAAAAATGGTGAGAGGTCAGAGAAACCGCATTGCCCGTACCGTTACTCTCTCTGGACAATCCTCAAGTATGGACTTGCCAATAACAACAATCAAGAAAGGAGCAAACAAATGACTAGAGAAGATTTCGTAAAAGAGGGTATTGAGAAAGGGTTTGTCAACAATCAATTTAGTGGTCTTCCAAATGAAGGAAAGCTGATGGGGGAGATATTAATGGACCCATTAACAAAAGTAATAATAGTTGAACGTGAAGCTAATAGTAGCCTTCGTGCTACTGCTTACTGGAGAGACCCGGACGCCGTTGAAATAACAGACGGTAGGGTGTCTATTAGACGTTAGTTGTGTTTTTACCAGCCAGGAGGCTTCGACTTCCTGGCGTCCTCTGAGCCTATCAATACTGGTAGGCTGAGAGGATTTTAAACAACAACAATCAAATAGAAAGGAGTATTATCATGAAGAACAAACTCGTAGCTGGTATTTTTGCATTAATTTTGGGTGGAATAGGCGTTCATAAGTTTTATCTTGGCAGGTGTTTCCAGGGATTACTATATTTGGTATTCTGTTGGACGTTCATTCCTGGAATTATCGGATTACTGGAAGGCATACATTATCTGTGTATGTCTGACGCGTCATTCAATAGAACATACAACAGGTAGTATGTTGCCGTATGGGTCAGTCGCTTGACCCCAGATAAGCGACCCCATAACCATCACAAAGGAGGTGATATATGGGGATGTACGAAACAATCGGCGGTCAGGAGATCAAGTACTGCGGTCTCTTGGCCGAGGCGTGCCATGAGTGTGGTATTGAGGAAATAAACTCCTCGATAACCATATCCAGGCAACAGGCCGCTATGGTCCTTACATCGATGGCTCGTAGCATCGAAAAGGGTCGGAGGCTTGGGGATGGAGAGAACATCCAAGGACAGTCTATTTACAGACTGGCCAAAGATGCGTCTGTCTTGGCCCTCCTGTTCAATTGGGTGGCGTTTCCTATAGAAGGTGAAGAAGATCTCATCTTCAGTTAGGAACGTGATCTAATCGAGCCCGCTACCGCGTAAAGGCGCGGAGAAGCTTGGTCACTGTGCTTGGCAACAGAAACAGTGGCGTCTTCTAAGCCTATCAGTTATGGTAGGTTTAGAAGATTTTTTCAAATAACAACAATCAATGAAAGGAGGTAAATAGTAATGCCTAAAAGAAAATATTGTTCTGATTGTCCATTATTGGGAGGAGAGTTCTTCACTTGTTCATTGGGTTATACAATTGAAAAGTATAAGTATTCTGATGATTGTAAACTAATACGAATAGAGTGTGATGACCGTGTGATACTTCCAAACACAAAGGAGGTGGTATAGAATGGCACACAAAGATGCTAAAAACGTCATGTGTCCTGATTGTAAGAGCCGTGACCAGCTGGACACTAAGTTAGTAATTAAGTGGAGCCAAAAGAATTATTATTGGTGGGCTTGTCCACGATATCCTCTATGTCGTTATACAGAGCCTGTGACTGGTAGACAAATGATTTCAAATAGATTTGCTGGGCAAGAGGAAAAGGATAGGCAAATATTAGCAGGTACCTATCAAGGCTATATGGATATGGAGGATTTGTATTTTCAAAAAACTGGTGAAAAAGTATAAAAGGAGGTGGTATAAATGGAGTTCTATAACAAACCACCTATACCGACACTACCAGCACGCAGTAAGTTTGATGGTTCGTTTTATTGCGAGAAGCACGTCAGTTTGGTATATGGTGAATGTGATGAATGTTTAGCCGAGCCCGAAAAGGCTCATTGTGAGAAATGTGGTATTGTCTCATTCGAGAAGGATTTAGAGTGGGACAAAGAACACAAACGCAGACTATGTTATTACTGCCGTGTCAGCATAGGCTTTAGTGAGATGCTGAACCGGAAGAAGAAGGTGGACAACAACGTCAAGAAGTAATAGAGCGTGATTTTTTGGTATATTGGACCAACAAACATAAATTACAAAATTGGTAAAGGAGGTGATTATTATGTTAGTGCCTTGTGTAAAATTCTTGTTATTGACAACAGCTGTATTTGGCATACTGTTTGGTATGGGATTTCTGTTGATAAACTTTTGGTGGGTATTTCTCATCGTATTGGCTGTATATATAGCAAATTTATTCACGGCGGAGGATAAACCAAAAACAAACAATTGTAGTACCAACAACACTATGGGAGGTGGAATATAAATGCTACACATACTTTGGATTATATTTCTCGTATTCGTTGGATTGTGGCTTTTGGATTTAATAATTGGCGCATTGTTCTGGGTTATAGGAGTTGTAATACTCATATTCAGTCCATCCAAAAAACATCGATAAACCATAGCCAGGATATCTGCGTGTTAGGTATCCTGGCTAATCTCTTAAGCCTATGAGCCTGTGTTCTTGGGCTTAATAGTTTAAATATCATACACATAACTTAAAAACAATCAAATTACAGGAGGTGAACTATGTTTGCACACGAGCTTATTAACACAATAAAAAAATATTTTATGAACAACAACGAACCAATTAATCAGGAATATCGTGATATGTTAGTATATCGCATGTCGTTAGTGGAAAAGGCAGTTAAATACCACATGGGTGTATATACGAAAGATATAATGAAACATATGTTCTCTTTGATAGATGGTGTACTTAATAAATCAAACAAACACATACAGGCATTCATTACATTACAAAAGTATATTAGACTTCCCTATCCAACCATGTGGATTGATTTTTATACAGACGAAACAAGGTCGTTAAAGAAGGGTATATTATTAAACTTGAAGGATGGCGTATTAAGTATACATGGGGCACAATGCCCAAATACAGGATGGACATTCAATCCATATCACGGTACAGTTATTATGAATGATGAAATTGTTAAAGAAAGTTTGAACATAGATAAGAACAATTCTAACTATCCTTATGACGTTGATAACGTCCTGTTTGAACACGCTGTTAATTCAGTACATTCAGCATACTTAATATTACTTTATCTTAATTGTAAGAACATAACAACTATTGACAATCGCCCTTCTCATTTACTCACAAGAATTACTAATAAAAATAAACGTCCACCATTCACGTACAAAACACTGGTAATAACTAATGTAGTGAAAAAATACAAGAACAAAAAACTTAATAATAACGTAACTGAAACAACAAGGGCTTTTCATACTGTAGCTGGACATTTTAGATATTATACAGAAGAAAATCCTTTGTTTGGAATAAAAGGTAGACATGGTTTGTTTTTCATTCCTGATCATGAACGTGGTAATGTTGAAAATGGTGTTGTTGTAAAAGATTATTTGGTGGTTAATAATACAGAAAACAAAGGAGGTATATAAAACATGTACGAAGTAGTGAATACATTAACTGGTAATGTGTTTCTGTCAACTTCAGCCCCCGAAGTAGTACAGGCAACCATACTTAATCTTGATGACAAATACAAGGTTAAGATGCCTAATGGCAAGATGCTTTCTTTAGCATCAGCCTCATGGGAGCTGGAGAATACAGGTGTAAGTGTTCATTAATTACAATATAGCCACTATGTTGAGGACGTAGTGGCTAATCTATTAAGCCAGCGAGCGAAAGTTCGTAGGCTTAATAGGTTATGCTTCCTCAAAAAGCAGTTCTTTATTTACAGTTAGCTCCACAGGAAAGGAGGTTGTCTATGGTAGAAGCTATTGTGTTACCATGAGTTGGGCATGGCAGACAGTCTCGTATGAGCATTACATATTGCGACAAGATACACCAATTCGGAGAACATCCGTAAAGGCACAGGATTCATACTGGAAATTTTCGGTCCTTGAGGACTGCATTATATATAAATATTAAACCAAAAAACATAAGGAGGTAATTATGAACAAGGCTGTTAAAACAAAAAAGGTTCGTAAACTGCATATCACGCCGGAAGGATTATCCACAGAACACGGCGCAGCCATCTTTGTCGTTGACGATAAAAAAGGTGGTTTGTTGAAAACAAAAACGGGTACGTATGGATTGAAGAAACACCCGGTCCATAATTTCTACCTTGGGATAGCACGTGGTAGAAAAGTCCACGTATCTATCAAATCTCAGATACTTATTTTCTGGGATTAGTACACACAAGCCAGGAGGCTCGGCTTCCTGGCGTCTTCTGAACCTATCAGTCTAACTGATGGGTTGAGAAGATTTTAACAACAACAACCAAACAACAAAAGGAGGATTTACATGAATATCATCAACATTAAACACATGAACATTTCACAGATTGTTAAGAGTTGTTTTACACTACATCCAAAAACTTTGGATATGATATTTACAGAGGTAAAACAAATCATTCCCAACGTTAAGAAGAACACAGTTTCACAGATATGCTATCGGCTAGTGAGAAATGGTTACGCAGATATTAATGAATATAACTGTTTTGTTAGGGGCTGGAGGTTTAAAATTATTTACAACGATGATATAAAAGAAATAAGAGTTAAGAGAAGAAACGGTTTTCCAGAAAATCCGTTATATTTTCATGATGATTGTATTATGTGTTGCAATGCTACAATAGATACTCTAAATGCTATACTTTCTACCCTTAGTATAGTATTTGATTTGGATATTCATGATTTTGAAGAAAAAAGGTGTGATAATTTCAAAGGATTAATCTATTACATATAACCAGATTAGTCAAAGAAGAAACTACTGAGATAAGGAGAAACTACTAATGAAAAGAAGAAAACGAATTCCGGCAGAGGGCTTCGATGTTGATGCAGCAAAAATCGAAGGTAAAACATTCAAAATCGGCGATGAATTAGTTGTAATAGAAACCAATCGCTACGCTCAGGGAAACAGGCTTCAGATTGAACTTACGTGTGCTGAAGGTGAGGATGCCGGAATGCCCTATAGCGTTCTCACTGTTAACATTCCTGAAGCGTTCATACTTCCAAACGAAATCATCGTCAAAACCTGGGAGGAGAATGAGGAAAGTGCCGCAGCAGCTAAAGCATCAGGCTTATTTCGTGATACTGGCAAACGTGTACGAATTAATTATGTCACTGCTGAAATATGGGAAATTGTTTAGCGGAGCAGCAAACCAAACAGACACCCTCTCATTCTGCCCAATGATGGTGTCTTTTTACATTTATGAAAGGAGATGCCACTATGATGAATATGGATGAGCTTAGAGTGCTTAAAGAATTGGTGGAATTTGTTGAGAAAAATGATAAAGAAGAGCATTATATCTATAACGAACACGATGCTTATCACTGTCCTCTTTGTGCTGGACGTGAATTACTTATCAAATACAAAAACAAAGTTAAGCTATTTTACAGTGGGTTCTCAAGTGATGGAATGATTATGTTAACTATTGATGGTGTTGACTACTCCTACAGAGTGGACAGTGCAAGAATTCCAAAATGGATTGCAATCCTGCATGGTAAACGTCCATTTTCAGCTGTTAATGAAATTAAGAAAACTTGTCACTGGTTGCGTAACGATTTCACTGGTGAAGTAACAGTGAATACAGAAAGGAGGTGATTATCAATGTCGGATATTATAAGCTCATTCAAAAACTATTATTCATTTTTAAGCAACTTCTACACTCCAGCCCCAGTTGTATATGAAGGGTTGCTGTACCAGTGTTCAGAGGGTGCTTATCAAGCCGCCAAAAGCATGGACTTGAATGATAGACTAAAGTTCGTGGCATTGAACGGCCCACAATCAAAAAAGCTTGGCAAAACACTCAAGCTTCGGGAAGATTGGAACAGTGTAAGGATAAAAATAATGTGTGAGATTGTTCTTGATAAATTCGAAAGAAATACCGGTCTGCGTGAATTACTTATAAAGACAGGCGATGCTGTTCTGATTGAAGGTAATTACTGGAACGACAGGTTCTGGGGTGTCTGTAACGGCACCGGGGCAAATCATCTGGGAATTATTTTAATGGATGTCAGAGAATTATTAAAATAAGAAAGAAGGAGGAATTGTTATGGAAAAGAAACGTCTTACTGTTGGTTGTCGGGCTCGTATTCTTCCGCCCGCTCCAAAAAATAAGAAAGACAGGCGACACTTTGAGAGAAGCTGGCGTGAGAATTATCCTAATCGTGAGGTTCTCCTAATAGAGCGCAGTTCAGGAGGAGAATTTTCTGTACTGTTGCTGGTCTCTGGAGAGAACGTGCCCTTAACACAGGGTGGAAAGAATGTCGTAGACAACAAAGTTGCTTGGATATCAGAGGAGGATATGGAACTGGTTGATGCTAATTTCTCCGTTAATCTGGACTTCATAGACTGGTACGAAGAGCATGAAGAGTATTACTGCCCGGACTGTGGAGAGTGGACAGGTGGAGAGCTCAGTTGCCTTGATATTGACTTCGAATGCCAAAATAAGAAATGTCCAAGCAGATGTGTAAAAATGACATCATTGGAAAAATAACATTCACATGAAAGGAGGTGATTTATAATGCCTAATACAAGAAAATGTATGAACAAGGAAGAAATTAAACGTTTTATTTTTGCAGGTAAGGCATCAATAACCATGTTTTCTACTGAATATGATTTCAAAATGGTATATAGAGTAATAAGCTCATCAAAAAACAATAAAAAAATGTGGTTTGTAAGCATCAACGCCGAAGAACTTCCAAAAACTAGGTGGCTTTATGTAGGATATGTTCCTGACCACAACCATTTTGCATTAGTAACCACCAAAAACTCTAAGTTTGCTCAATTTGATAAAGAGTGGTTTGTGTTTGTTTGGTTACTTGGTGTGGCTCTTGGTATATATGAACATTTATCAATAGTCAGGGTTACACACAATGATTTCTGCGGACGTTGTGGACATCATTTGACTGATGACAAATCAGTAGAACGTGGGTTTGGTCCAGTATGTTGGAAACATGTTTAAACAATAAAACTAAAAAGGAGAAATTATTATGAGTAAAATTTTGTTAACTGGAAGCCGTGTTTATGGACCCATCACAGAAAACAGTGATATAGATATTGTGATGGAAAAAGAAGATGCTCTTAAATTATTGGAGCTCTTAGAAAAGAAAGATGTTGCTTTCACAAAAAATGATGATTATGGTGATACCTCAAACTTCAAGTTTTCTTTGGCTGAAGTACTACCCCCGTTAAATGTAATCGTTGCTGAAGACGATGGTATATGGTTTATGTGGCAGTATGCCACTGAAGAAATGAAAAGACTGGAACCTATAATAAACCGCGAACAGAGAATAGCTATGTTTCATCTGTTTCAACAAAGAGGACTTGACTTGTTTGTGCGTAAAGGGGCAGAAGAGTTCTTTAGACAGCGTAATGTCTTTGCACCTGTTGCTCCTGTAGCCAAATCTCCGGAACCTTATACTCCTGGTGTACTTAACGGTTTCGTTGATGATGATATTCCATTTTGAATTAAATTATTGATTTCATATGAAGGGAGGTGATTTAGTGAAAATCATAGTAGCTGGTGGAAGAGATTTTAGTAATTATCCTCTTATGAAAGAACGTCTTGATTATTTATTCCAGAATATTCCAAAGAATGAATTGGTAATTATTTCTGGTATGGCGCGCGGAGCTGACACATTAGCTCTGAGATACGCCAGTGAAATGGGTATTCCTGTTATCAAGATGCCAGCAGACTGGAACAAATATAAGAAAAGTGCTGGCTATATACGTAATGAGGATATGGCTAAAATCGCTGACGGCTTAGTTGCTTTCTGGGATGGTCAAAGTCGTGGTACAGCTAACATGATTGCCATCGCTAACAGTAAGAACCTGGTGGTACATGTCGTCAGATACTGATGTAATGACAAGAGACAGTTTAGCGGGGTGCAAAATGCAATGTCACAAAATCATATTTTACATTTACAGTGCTGGGGGCTACTACAATGCTTCCGATGCCACTTCGTGGATAACGCGACCCAGTGCGGCGGCGCTAGCGCGCCGCCTATCCATCAATCTTCGCTCATCAAACTGTTTCTTGTTCTAACAGGATGCCCCCGCCCGCTCCCAAACAACCGGGAGCAGGCGTGGGCGTCTTTAAGATTTTACAGCTCTTCGCGGTTTAAACAGCAAACCGCTCAGCCTGCTCTCGCCAACGACCTGAAGGTCGGGCTCGACCAACCTACAGCTTACCGAGAAGCAGATACCAGCAAACCGCTCTCTACACAGTCGCCGGTTCGCTTGGCGCCTCCGGCTTACTTCCGCAACTTCGTCGCTCCAGTAAGCCTCCGGCTTTTCGGACACCGTTCCTACCAGAGCCCCGTACAGCAGTTCCCACAGTCTACCGGGGTTCGCTTTTTCGTTTTACCGTTTTTTTGATGGTGGATGTACCACCATTTAGTAACTCTCGAAGAACTGGTTCTGGGTTCGTCTGGGGACTGGTTTTTTGAGAGTTTAATTGAAACAGACGCAATTACGCGTCGCTACTGGGGTATTTACCCCGAAAGGAGATTTATTATGATTTATAGTCTAACGAACAATGAAACCGCGGTTATCGGTGCCAGCTTAGTCGGTGGTACCAAAGCAATCAGAAACATGGACACCATTTTCCAGGAGATGGCCAGAAGAACGGAACGCTCCTGTCCGATAAAACTGGTGGTGTTCAGCCTCACAGCTCCGAAGGGTGAATTGGCGAACTGCGCCCCTGACAGCGGGGCTGTAGTCATCAATCTCATGCACACCTTCTGCAAGTCATATGACAAAATCATAGACGAAACAGAGATGCAGGGGATTTCTATCAACGCGCTCTTCTGGCATAATATGTACGTCTCAATCATTCATGAGGCGTTGCATCTTTATGACCCGGAACTGTCTGAAGAAGATGTTTCAGCTTCAGCAAAAGTGATGGCGTTCGAGATAGCGAGGGATTATGCCCTTGAACCCGGAAGTTGTGAATTCATCCGGGAGCAGATGAACGAGCTGGCTCAGGGTGCAAAAGAAGGAGACTTCTTTGACACTCAGAAGCGGATGTTCGATGAAGGTTTGTGGGTTTGGTATAAGCCCACGGAAAGTACACTCGAACTGAAGCTGAGTACATTCAGAGCGTACATGCACTTCGCTTCAGGGGCTGAAGACAACGACATCAGATGGACATCTTTACCAAAGATGGCCGTTGTCTCAATTGCTCCGTCTCTGACAGCTGAAGCTCCTCCTATCCAGGTACCGGTACAAACAGTCTCAGCACCGGTTCAAACAGCTGTCGCACCCGCCATGGCTTCGGCAACAACTTCTATGAATGCTCCTGTTCAGTTCGCAGATGATGGCTGGGACGACGGGTTCGACAACGAGCCTGGCATCTATGGTGAATTTGCCACCGCAACTGACGATGACTTCGATGAGAATTATGCTGGCTCTGGTGGTATGGTTGAATTCGCCAAAGCTACCATGGCACCTCCTCAACCGATAGCTGTCGCCACTCCTCAACCTGCACCCATACCCATGGCTCAGGCAACATTCTCAACCATGACGGCAGACCAGCATACTGGAGTAAAGGTAACTCTGCCAAAAACAGGGTTATCAGCACAACAGACCAGCGACATAGCAAGAGGCGTTTATACAAAATGCTTCCATGCTATCTTTGCCTGTGGGCAGTTAACCAATTCAGACAAGGCATTCTCAAATCCTGAACTGGTCGCGCAGAACACCATTGCGTTAACAGAGCAGGAGAAACAGGTCGTAGTTGCCATGAATTTCTTCCATAATGGCAGATGGGTTAAAGCACCCACTACGAACGGTCTGATAGGGTACATCGGGAAGTTCAAGGCACTGCCGACATATAAGCTGTTTATCAACAATGACGGCGTTGAGATGTGTCGACTGGTTCTGCCCCAAAATCCCGGCAAATTAGATGGCAACGGTCAGTATACCAAGACCGCCATCATGGCACGCGGTGGCGCCAAAATCGTCTACGTAATGGAAGGAGACGACAACGCCAAAGCCAACGGAGCAAAACAGTATATCTGTAAAGCTGTAGTAGCTCCAGGTTCTCAGTTAACACAATGGGAAGCGTGCTGACATGAAACCCATCCAAGGAATAACAACAAAACGGGTGGGTAGACAATTGACTATCAGAACAGAGGCTGGAGTTGAGTTAGTCGCAGAAAACGACGTACTTCCGCTTTATGTCTCTGTTCTGGTATATTATGATTATACCAGAGGTTGCATTAGGGATGTTGTAGAAAACAAAGTACATCCCGACACAGAAGACCTCGATAAACTCAGGGAAGTTGAGGAAGATGAAATCGAAACAGAAGACCATAATCCGGCAGACGGATTAAGTCTTTTAAACACCTTCTACAACGACCTTGATAATGATTGTTGTATCGTCGATGTTGACGAATAGTTCTGGTTCTTGGGTCGTCTGGGGACAGGTGTTCTGGAAGGTGCTGGAGATAGTTCTGGTATACTGGTTCTGGCTCTGGGGTCGTCTGGGGACAGGTGTTCTGGGGGATGTGGGTGGTCCATGTCTCCCAAAGTAAACTATGACAGCGTATAGTCGCTATTAGTCATAGTTAATAGTTATGGCGTCTGGTAATATATGCCCTATGATGGGTATATCACGACGTTTCATTATTTATTATTTTTGATGCCGAAAGGCGAAAGGAGTTGTACCATGGGTAGAAACGCAGGTATTTTTATGGGATTTGGGTCGAATTTCAGAGTAAGTGCACCGTTGAGCTATACGCCCGGCTACGTTCGGGCAGATGGTGTTCAGATTAACCAGAGGGTGAAAATCCCTTGCGCTATCAACGGATTGAAGAACCAGAAAACCGGCGTTGCCGGAACTGACTTCTTCCAGTTCGTAGCGTGGGGCAAATTGGCTGATTTCTGTGCCAAAACCCTCAACAAAGGAAGAGCGTTCGACGCAACAGTCGTACCGCACACCTTCCAGAGCAGATATTTCCAGAACAACGTTCCTCTTGTGGGTGCTAACGGTCAGCCCATCCTGATTGACAGGGTTGCGTTCACCATCACACAGTTCAGGATTGGCGAAGAGGCGCAGGAGCTCGTAGATGAAGAAATCAGAGCGGGCAGACGGCCTCAGTACTGGAATGTCAAAAATCATCCGGATAACAATATATGGGCGCAGATTATTGCAACGCGGAAGTCCGCAACATATATTCCCGGAAGTCAGAAATTCGGCTATGCGAACGTAGTACTGCCGAACGTACAAGCTGGGGTCGCAAACATCCCCGGTATGAACACTCTGCCGAATATGGCAAGTCTGCCAAATATGGTGCAACAGGCATTTACACCGCCACAGGCACCCATGGCACCAGCGCCGTTGAATATGGCAGGTGATATCTTCGGTAATGGCGGGTTTGTTCCGAAACAGCCCGTTGCAAACAATGCCGGAGTAAGCAACGTGCCGGTGTTCTAATCGGAGAACAATTGGCATAATAATCCTGTAATATCTCTCCTGTTGAGGGGTATTACAGGGTTTCTTTCATGTATATAACCGAATTTGTTTGCTGGAGATAGATATGGAATACAGAATTTGTTTGCTTGAATGTAGTGTTGTACTGAATTTGTTTGCCTTAATTAGATTAGTTCTGGGTAAAGTAGATGTTGTTTGTTGTGGACCGGGTTTGTTTGTTTTAAAACCGAATTTATTTTCATAGGAAGCTATTTCCTGGACGGGGGTGGTTTTTTGGTGTTCGGAACCGCATGTTAAAAATATCTAGTGAAATTTATGGAGCGAGAACGTAGCGTGGAAGCTACCGTTAAATGATGAGGGGTATAAACTTGTAGTTTGTATTCTGGCGCGGTGCCAAAAGGTTTCAACGTAGGGCTGTTATCATCATACTGAAGGCCCTTTGTAGGTTCAAATCCTATCTCGCTCCACACTCCAAAAATAATATTGTATAGTATAATAATTACAATTACATATACCAGTAAACCGATCTATTTTGAAAGGAGAAAACAATGAGCAGAAAACCAGTATACAGGTTTTTAGAATTACAAAGAGAATTATCAATAGAGGTGAGTGAAGCCTTTACCAAACATTGTGTGAAAAATAAAATAAAGAGGAGTCATATACATATAGAAGATATGTGTTTAACTCATTATGAAATGGTAAGAAATCCTACTTGCGTTTTCAAAGGAGCTGTTATTGTCCGCCCGGAAGAATTGAGAATTTTCACTCATAGTATAGATGATCTTGACCACAGAACACTTAAATTACAACCCCGTATTGTCAATGACAAACGTGTGTATGAAATAGAGACAACATATTGTTATGACTATGTTACCAAGAAGATTACATTTGCTCCTGCGTGGTAACGTTCTCTGACACCAGTGGAAAATCTGTCAACACTTCATATCCTTCTATACTATTATATAGATAATCAATAGCACAATTACATAAATATGCTTTTGATTTACCGCTTCTTTTTGCCAGGTCTTCCAACGCCATATCTTCCATAATTCCAATCCTCATAGGAACCGATCTGCTTCCGTTAAAGAATATCGTTTTCTTCCTTCCTTGTCCTGCCATACATCCTCCAAATTATTTCGGTATAATGTTCAAAGTTATTTCGGTATAACAATCATTATTTCGGTATAATGATTATTTCGGTATAATGTTCGTCATTATTTCGGTATAATGATTATTTCAGTATAATGATTATTTCAGTATAATGTTCATTATTATTTCGGTGTAATGATTATTATTTCGGTATAATGTTCATTATAGTTATTTCGGTATAATGTTAATATAAGCACGATTTCCTGGTTGTCAAGGGTATTTTAGTATAATAATGATATTATTTTATGGTATAATACCAGTAAACCGTCCACTAACTCACAGCAAACTGGTATGTTTGTGGGTATAGGGTGTGGTATACTGGTACAAAAATGTTAATATATACAATTACTTACTACTATTACTAACAAACCATCAACAAAAGAAAGGAGAAAAGTCATGCCAGAAACCGTCAAAAAACCCCTAGCAGGAGCACACCGTTGTTCTGCTATGGAAGGACAACTAATGGTAATGGAATATTTCAACGAATTAAGGGAGTTAGCCGGCAGAAAGAGACTTCAGGAGATGATAGATAAGATAGTGGATAAGAATACTCCAGGTTATCCCGAAGGAATTGAAATAGGCACGATTGATTTGAGAGACATCCTTAACAATAAATGATTTAACAGACCGAATTTATTTAATTTTCCCGCGGAGGAAACATGATAATAAAGAACTTCGAATATAACGGTATATCAGGTAGAGCACTACCAGGAAACGCTCCTTATACAGTGGAATTTGTCGAATGGACCGGTGATCCAGGTATATTTTTGGGTAAATGTTCTGATGGTAAGGACCGGCTCATCCCAGCATGGGCGGTGGTTCACGACGGTGAGTTCCCGCCAATGCCTGATTATACAGAGGTTAAAGAGTATCTAAAAGAAACAGGAGCCCTTATACATATGGGAACTCCTTCATCGTCGATTTAGCTATCGATAGATTTACAAATCGATACAAGAGGTTAGAACTGGTTGAGGACGGGGTACTGGATGATGGTTATACTACCATTATGCTATATATTTACCATCGCGGTCGATCGATTCCAAAATCGATGTCGAAATTACGATCGATCGACACCTGGTAGCTATGTTATACAATAATAGTATAATAATAGAAGATATACCAGTATCCCGTATTGTGTGTACCAGTAAACCACTTTATAGTCTCCAGTATTCCATCCTTCAGGTGGCAGTATCACATATCTAAACTGCTGTAATCATATAGTATAAATACGATGTACTAGTAAACTGTCCTTCATTCCTTCGTATCCCTCATCCTACCATGCCGGTATCCAGGTATCCACCTATCCATAACCTACCGTAATAATATAATAAATGTAGTGTATTAGAAAGCCGTATTGTTGGTGGTCAGTATCCCATTGATAACATAGAATAAACTACTGTAATAATTTTGTATAATGTTCACTTAACCATGATATCTGAAAAGTATATTTTTCGGTATACGGTATACCGTAAAATAGTGTATACCGAATGGTGCAATTCAGTATACCGAATGAACTGTATACCGAAAAAACAAAAGACGATTAGTATACCGAAAAAAGTCTAAAAAGGGAAAAAGGAGGGAAAAAGAGAAAAAGAAAAAAAGTGGAAAGCAGGAAACCGGAAAGCAGAAAACCGGGGTAAAAGACCTTGTAGTTGTACTCTTATAGGGGACATCGGGGGCTATTCTTTGAGCCCGCGGGAAAAAATAACAAATACAATAATTTATATATTAAATAAGGAGGGTGTAGAACGTGAAAAATAGCAGTTTGAGCCTTTTAATATTAATCGCAAGTATAGCAATAAGTGCGGTTTTGGACATGTATTTTGAGGTGTCTTTGTCGTATTTATATTGGCTAATAGGCTGTATTACAGGCGTTTTTGCCATGCTGGTGATCATAAAAGATGTCGAGATAGGGAGAACTAAATCAGATAAATTTGGTGGTTTCTTTATCACGTGGACCAAGAAATAAGGAAACTTATGGAGAGGAGACCTTGAAATGCATAACATAGTAGCTTACATATATGACGTGGAAAACTCTTATGAACAGTTAGTGCTTGCGTGGTATAAACTGTTATTGTTTCCTTT